>Ga0307979_1000058_pt1 | contig 73334 bp, 62 predicted proteins | sample OrgLakmetage1058_FD_201833 | JGI IMG/M metagenome (GOLD analysis project Ga0307979, IMG submission 201833) | Saline water microbial communities from Organic Lake, Antarctica - #1058 | ecosystem: Environmental > Aquatic > Non-marine Saline and Alkaline > Saline | place: Antarctica: Organic Lake...
AAGCCCTATTGATGTGCTGATCAAAAAGGCCAGGGATCTAGGCAAGCCTGGCCATGACACCAGCTTCGGTCACGGCTTTCTCGACTTGTAACACCAGGCTGTTAAAACCCTGCTCTGAGCGTTACCCCGGCCACCGTTCTGTTGTAATCAGCTGACTCTTCATTGGACGAGTAACGACCCCAGGAAACGCTGGGCTCAAGGCTGAAAACGTCGTTGAGACCAATCCGCCAGCTTGCGTCAAGGATGTGTGCCCTGTCCGCCCTTTGGTTCGTGGTGCGCTCTGTCACGTCACCGGTCAGCGGGTTGGTGAACGTCGGTTCTGAGCCGATGATACCGACCTCGTCGTACTCCCGGTTTTCGTAGCGCCAGCCCAACCTGAGCCGGTTAGCGCCACCCCCAAGGGTGAATTGATGCACCAGCGCCGCCCGAAAACGCAGCAGGTCATTATCAAAGGCGTCTGCCTGTGCGTCCTCGCGGTCGCCATCCAGGCCAAACAGAAAATGGCTTTGGGCCTGGTTGAAGAAGAAAAACGAGTCCAGGCTGATACCGCGAATATCAGCATCCCGGGCATCGCTGTCGTCGAAATCCTTGCGCTTGTCCTGCAGGCTGGCCAGCAGATAAACGTCCTCGCCGATCAGACTGCCGAGATAGACGCTTGCACGTCGGAAATCGAGAAACGGGTCCGAACCGTTGGTGCCAAGAGTCGCCTGGGAATAATGATAGCTGGTGCCAATGGTCACCGGGTCGACGTCATAGCTGATGTCGGCGGATAACAGATGAATGTTCTGATCAAACTGGTCAAAGCTCTGATATCTCTTGCCCGATAGCGAATAGCCCAGCGTGACTATCAGGGGGTCAACGGGTTTCAGAACGGCATCCAGGCCTGCGCCGAATACCCAAGCCTGATCGCTTTTGTCAGCGGATGTATTCAGTTCGTCCACTGTGACGTTGCTGTCGTGTTCAAAACCGCCCTCGACATAGCCATTTAGCTGCGCTTTCTTCTCTGCCTGAGCCAGCAGCGGCGTCATCGCCAGGCACATTACGGCGGGCAAGGTACAAATGCGTAGAACCGATTGCATATCTGGTCTGCTCCTTTCGGGCGGCCAAAAGAAAGCCGGGCAATATGGCCCGGCGATCGCGAAGTGAAAACTTACAGCAGGCCGCCACTGACGGAACCTGTCACCGTGCTTATGACACTGTTTTGCACTTCACTTCTGACGCTGTGAGAAACAGACGTCCCGATTTGCTGACGGGTTGCAGCCCGAATTTCGATATTTCGAGCCTTGTTCATCTGCTGCTGTGACTGCCGGCGTTTTTCGCCGGCCATGTCGGAAGTCGTCTGCACCAAAGCCGTAGCGATGCCGCGGACTTTCTGGCCCGTTTCAACACCGGCTCTTACCGCCTTATCGGTGCTCTGACGGATTTCGGCACTGGCCGAGAGGCCACTGTTCGCGGAAGCATCACTGTCAGCAAAAGCACTACTGTCGCCAGAAGTTTCACTGTTAGCAGAAGCACTACTGTCGCCAGAGGTACCAGTGTTAGCAGACGTATTTCTGTCAGCAGGAGCACCACCGTCGCCAGAAGTTCTGCTGTCAGCGGGAGCACCGTCGCGGGAACTGGCTTCAGCGCGCATGTTGGCTTCGACCTCCACGCTGGCTTTCGCCGAACCTTCAGCAGCAAAAGCGCCGGTGGCAAGGATGGAACAGATCGCGAGTGTCAGTACGTGTTTTTTCATGATTACGTCCTCCTGTTTTACCCTTTTTGGGTGGCTTTCATCAGGAAGACGGCCGGGAGTTGGGTTTATTCCACGTTTGTCATAATTTTTTTCAGATCGCCTCAATAAACGGGTGCGCCAGGCTGGACGCTACTGATCTGTTCCCACTGCTTCGCCAGGGCGAGCATTTGATAATCGCTGTACCTTGGTCCGGCAAAACTGACCCCAAATGGCAAACCATCGTCCCGCATGCGCCCCGGTACGGACACCACTGAAAGCTCGAGCAGATTACCAAAATTCGTGTAGTAAGCCATATTCCGATTCAGTTCCAGCGGATTGGCTTTTACGTCGTCACACCGGTAAAGAGTGCCAGCGGTGGGCGTTAACAAGCAGTCGAATGATGTCAACAACCGGTGGGCTTCGGTTTTCAGCTGGTTAAGCCGGGCGACATCGGTCCAGATGTCATGGCTGGTGACCGTTTCACCTTTCAGAATACTGCCGGCAACCACGTCATTCACACTGTCGGGATGCTGTTTGATAAAACCACCCACCGAGTCGAACCGTTCGCTGATAAAAGCGCCGTCAAACAACAGGGCGCCGGCTTCTGCAAACACACTGAAATCGATGGGTTCAATCTGGGCACCCTGTCCTTCAAGTGACGTCAACACGTCTTTGAAGCAGGCTTCGGCGCAAGCGTCACCAAAGAAGTTAAGCCCCTTGGCGTCGGGAATTGCGATCCGGATTCGCTTTAGATCCGGTATTGAGTCCGCCAGTAAAACGGCCGCTCTGTTGTTTCCCATGAGTTGGCGGAACACACACTCTGCCTCAACGGCGGTGCGGGCAAACACGGGTATGCAGTCAATACTTTTATTAGCGTAAACCATACCTTCATTGCTGAGCAGATGCGGCGTCGGTTTGAAGCCGACAATGTTGCACATAGCCGCAGGCAACCGTCCGGAACCGCCGGTGTCGCTGCCCAGAGAAAAAGTCACGCAGCCAATAGAAACCACTACGCCAGACCCCGAGCTGGAACCACCCGGAATATAATCCGGATTGAACGGACTGACCGGGTGCGGATCGCTGCGAACGCCGACCACTCCGGTGGCGAATTCATCCATGGTGTTTTTGCCAATCAGCATGGCGCCCAGATCCAGCAGGCGCTGAACAACCGGTGATGTGGTTGTGGAACGTGTGCGGTAATCCGGGCAGCCTGCCGTCAGCGGCAGCCCTTCAACATGAATGTTGTCCTTTATCGCAAAGGGGATTCCGTAAAGCGGCAAGTTGGCATCCAGCGTTGCCAAATGATCGGCGCGGGCCAGTAACTCTGTCGGCGGCACCAGAAACATCCATTCGGCACGCGAGCTTCTCTCGTTGATTCGGCGCAAAACCTCCTCAGCAACCTGCCTGGGCACAAACCGCTTTGCTGAATAACCTTCCCTGAGATGGAACAAGTCCAGCCCCTGATAAGACGTCAGAGAAACTCGCATGTCCGAATGTATCCTGTCGTTATGAGTGAATGAAACTTAGCCTGTTATTTTACAACGCTTTCCAAATATTCAGGCACGAGGAAGTTTTCGAAGGTTTCTCTTGAAGGCACGTTCGGCAAGCGCTTCTGCTCAAACAGGAAGGTCGAGGTAGACAGTAGGGTATCTACAAACTGGCCGCGTTTGTTGCTGTCTCCGATGTATTCCGCGGTCAGTTGCTCATCGCAGGAAACCATCTCGGTGCCTTTCATCATGCGCGCAGCGTCTGGCAGGTCCAGTTGAAGTTCCTTGGCGATGATTTCAGCCGTCTCGGCCGGATTGTTCAGCCAGAAATCGATGCCTTTGCATTCCGCGCGGACAAACTTCTCGACGTAATCCGGGTACTTTTCGGCAAACTCATTCATCACAACGCCCACATCCCAGGTGGGATATCCGCGGGAGGTCATCATACCGGACGTCATGAACAGGTTGGCATCGCCTTCCAGAACACGGCCCAGTGCCGGTTCCCAGAACCAGGCCGCATCGATATCGCCACGGAACCACGCCAGTGCGATGTCATTGGGCCGCAGATCGATGATTTTCATTGAGGCGGGGTCGATACCTTCATCGTTCAAGGCCTTCATCAGCAGGTAATGGGTGGTAGAGCCAAACGGCGCAGCAATGGTCTTACCCTTGAGGTCCTCCAGGCGCTTGATATTCGCAGAGGTGCGAACCGCCATCGCCTCAACATAATCCAGCATGTTCAGAACCATGATGCCCTGAATCGGCAAGCCCCGGGTAACCCCGATCGCCGTGGGCGGATTGCCCAGGCCACCAAAATCCACTTGATCCCCTGCGATGGCCCTCAGCATGTCGCCACCGCCACCGACGTTGATGTAGTTGATCTTCACACCCGGCATTTCTTTTTGCACAAGTCCTAGTGACTTAGTCACTAACTGAGCATTCACCAGGTTTAGGTAACCAATGGTCACTTCTTCTGGCGCGGCGGCTTGGGCCTGTGCGGCTCCAATGCTGAGGCCCAATGCGGTTACAGCTGAAAGTATGAACGTTTTCATGGTGTTCTCCGTAGGGTTTTTGATATTCACTCAAAGGGTCTTGAGTTTGGTCCAGGGCATGATGATTCGGCCCACCAGCTTGAGAACCAGATCCAGTGCCATTCCGGTGATTCCCAAGACAATCAGGCCCATGATGACGATGTCGCCCATCAGGAACTTGGCGGCGTCCCAAATCATCCAGCCAATACCCGCCGTGGCCGCAACTATCTCCGCTGCGACCAAAACGGTGTAAACAAATCCAAGCGAAATTCGCATCCCGGTGAGGATGGTGGGGCCGGAACCGGGCAGATAGACTTCCCGGACCAGGTCCCAGCGACTGGCGCCCAGGGAACGCGCTGCGCGGATGTAGTTCGGGTTAATGTCCGACACCGCCTGAATGGTGGCGATGATGATGCCGGGCAAGCCGGCCAGGAACAGCAACGCCAGCTTTGACGATTCGCCGATGCCCAGCCACATCACCAGTAGGGTATAGAGCCCCAGTGGCGGCAGCGGTCGGTAAAATTCGATGATCGGGTTAAAGACCCGGTGAGCGGACCGGGAAGTACCCATCATCACACCCAGCGGAATACCCACCAGACAAGCTGCCGCAAAAGCAGTAAGAATTCGGTACAGGCTGGTCGCGACGTGTTCTATCAGCGTGGAGCCCTGATAGCCGATCGTTGCCACTTCGACAAACGATTGCCAGACACTGATCGGCGACGGCAGAAACAGCGGGTTGGCCCAGCCCATGCCCGTCACCAGAAACCAGGTACCGAGCACTGCTGCAACCGTCAGAAAGGACAGGTATTTGCCGTTCTCAATGTTTTTGCGAATTATCGGCGGCATTCTCATCTGTCGCTGGGGTATTCCGTCGTCGAAGGACATCGCCCGCGGGGTGGCTTTTTTATCAATAGCCATGGGGTTCACCTATTCTGCAACGCCGAGAATGTTGGGAATGGCCAGCGCCAGTATCTTCATGGCGGCCACCGATTTAGTGATCGAAATACTTTCATTCACCGGCGACCAGCCGTCCTCACCAGGCCCGAAAGTCACCGCGTTCATGCCCGCCTCGCGAAAACGAATGGTGTCGTTAAACGCATTCTTGCGGTTTGGAGTCGGAGCTTCGCCCAGCACCTTGCGGTAGGCCGCAGCGAGCGACACATTCGGTTCTTCCTGCATGGGGACTGGCTCTGTGCCGTTCACAAACAGGGAGCCAAACAGCTGCGCTACTTCGAATTCCGTATTCTCATGACCGATGAGCATTTCAGAGACAGTGGCTGAAATATCCTCTACCACCGAGTCAATGGTCATCCCGGGAAGAATGCCAACCACCGCCAGCGTCAGTTCGCAGGAATCCGGAGTGAACTGCATTTCACCAGGCAGGCCGCCTATCATCCTGACCACGCAGGCGCAGGGTGGCGTATGGCCCGGAAACTTGGAGGGAATGTGGCGAAAAGCCATGGCATTGATCGCCGGCACCAGTTCCGATGCTTCGGAAATGGCATTAACGCCGGTATCCGGACGCCAGATGTGCGATTTGATTCCTCGCACCACAAGCCGCACCAAGCAGTGTCCGGAGTTGGCCACCGACAGGTTCATGCCCCAGTCCTCGGCGCTCTTGCCCCAAGCTGTGGGCTCGATGGTGATGGAGTGGTCGGCCCTGATGCCGATGGTTTTGGTGAGGTAAATCGAGCCGTGAACCCCGTCTTTTTCCTCATCCACCGTATAGCAGCAGATCAGATCGCCTTTGAGCCTGACGCCACTGTCTAGCACCGCCTTGACCGCCAGCAGCGAGGCTGCCAAATTGGCCCGGGTGTCCGACGTGCCGCGGCCATAGATCCAGTCGCCATGGCGGGTCGCCTTGAACGGGTCGCCGTCGCACTTATCCCAGCGCTCGGGCTCAACCGCCGGATAGGTATCCAGATGATCGTTAATCATCAGCGACGGGCCACCGCCCTCGCCTTTCAATACCCCGACTATGTTCGGGCGCTTGCTCTGGGAAGCGTATTTTTTCACCTTGAAACCCATGGCTTCCAGCTTGCCCGCAACAAACAACGCGTAGGCTTCTTCTTCACCGGCGGGAATATCCGGGTCCAGCGGATTGGTTGAATTGGGCTGACCAATGGCCACCATTTCGACGGTCAGATCAATCCATTCCTGCTCATCAATGCACCCAATCAGAAAAGCTTGCAGGGATTCAGCGAGGTTAATCGTCATAATAAGTCCTTAATTTTAAAAATCAGCGTTTATAATTTTTAGGCCCAGCACCGCCAGCGTTGACAGCATCAGCAGGGTCGTTATCAGATCGAAAAGCAGCGTCGGCAGCCGGTTCACAACAAGCTGCCCAACAACCAGGCCGCCGAGCGTGGGGGCAAGATAGAACACCACGCTGTCCAGCACGTTCTGGGAAAGCCCGTTCAGCAGCACCGAAATAATCAGCATGCCGCTGTAAGAGCCCACCATCAGGGCGAACATGGTTGCCCGCACCCGGGCTGGGGTAAGTCCTTTGCCCCTCAGAAAAATCAGCGCCAAAGGGCCGGGCATGGCCAGAGTTGCACTCATCGCCCCGGATCCCATGCCGTACATCAGGCCAGCCAGGCCGCGTGAAGGCTGCAACTCTTCTGGGGTAGTCGGCCCAGCGGTTTGCATCAGCGCGCTGACGTACCGGATCAGGGAGTAGCCCAAAGCAACGAGCGCCGCCAGCTGGATACCGGTGATCGGCAAAACCAGCAGTAACACGCTCCCCAGCAACAAACCGATCCCACTGCCTGCGGCAAGCCTGGCCAGTTCTTCCGGCACAATCTGCCAGCGCAAAAAGGGTGCGATAGCCCCCACCACAATCAGGGTCAGGGTGCCGGTAATCTGTATGGCGTCCACCGGTTCGTGAAACGCCAGCAGCATCGGCGCGACAATCAGACCAAAGCCCAGCCCTGTGGTGGTCTGCACCAGTGCACCCAGAAAACACACCGCCAGAATTAACATTTCCATCGACATAGGCGGTCCTAAAACGTGCTCAGGGCTTCAGCACGGATGATTTTCATACAGTCACGTTTGATTTCCAGAAACTTGGCTTCAGATGAAATCATCTGCGTTCTAGGCCGGGGCAGCGGATTGGCGATGTCTTTCACAATCCGGCCCGGCGACGCGCTCATCAACAGAATGCGATCGGACAGGAAAATCGCCTCGTCCACATCGTGGGTAACAAACACCACCGTGGTGCCAAACTCTTCCCACAGGCTCAGCAGGTTCTCCTGCATCATCAGGCGGGTCTGGTAGTCCAGCGCAGCAAAAGGCTCGTCCATTAATAGAACTCTGGGAAAGGTTGCCAGCGCGCGGGCAATACCCACCCGTTGTTGCATCCCGCCAGACAGCTGATCCGGATAGTGGTTCTCGTATTTTTGCAGCCCTACCATCTTCAAGAAGTGGTTAACTGTGCTGGAAGCCTCTATGTCTCCGACGAACTTCGGGCCCAGCCCAATGTTCGCCCGAACCGTTTTCCAGGGCAGCAAGGAGTGCTGCTGGAACACCATGCTGCGGTCCGCGCCTGGCTGCTCGATGGCGTTGCCGTCCAGCAAGGCCCGACCTTCTGTGGCTTGCACAAACCCGGCAATCACGTTTAACAACGTGGATTTTCCGCATCCAGATGGCCCGAGTACGCAGACAAATTCGCCGGGGTGAATGGTCAGACTGGTTTTGGAAAGGGCCACGGTCTGCCCGGCATCCGAGTTGTAGGTAACTTCCAGATCATCGGTCCGGATCTCACCCTTGTCAGTCACCTTTCGGACCCCGGTTTTCTCGTTCTGCTGCGCTGTGTTCATGCTCAATGGCCTGTCGCTGAATTAACCCAGGTGGGCCCGGGCGATTTCCATGCCGAAACGGAACCGGTCACCGCGGTAAAAGAGATTTTCGTAAAGCAGAGGTTCGCCTGAACGATCCAGAATCGTCCTTTCGATGTGCAGCGCTGCGCTGCCCGGCTCCATGTTGAGAAACCCGGCAAGCTCGCTGTCACAGATCATGGATTCCAGATTGACCCGGGCCGAACCGATGGCAATTCCGCATTCATTTTCGAGCACGTCGAAAAGGTCCCGCTGCTCGAGATCGGCGTTGCCAAATCCGTCGCTGACATGGGTGGGGGCGTAGGTGATATCGAAGGCCAGAGGTTCACAGTTCAGGTATCGCAGCCGCTGAATCCGTGTGGCGCGCACACCGTTGGCAAGCTTTAGACAGCTGGCCACGTTGCCTTTTGGAACCTCTGTGGTGATTGAAATAAGCTTGGAAAAAGCAGCCTGTCCAATACTGGCGGCGCTCTCACCAAAGCCTTTCAGAGTTGACACGTCAAACTGGGCTTTCGCCAGCGATACAAAGGTACCTTTACCGTTGATCTTGAAAATCAGGCCGTCCCGCTGAAGTTGGCTAAGCGCCTGACGGACGGTGATGCGGCTGACAGAAAAGGCCTCGATCATTTGCCGCTCACTGGGCAACTTCTGGTGCGGAGCGTAGGTACCGTCCAGGATTTTCCGCCGAATGCTTTCCTTTACCTGCTGGAAAAGCGGCATCGGCAGTACGTCTACATCGCTGAGTTGATTTTTCATACCTGTTTTATTGCAACCTATTATGACCCGTTACATTAGGTGCTGCATGGGCTGTGCCAGACTGAAAAAACTCATATTTTTCAGTTTTATATGAATTTTCACAATGTAGGCTTTGCTTAAAAAACGCACGTCTCTGAGACAGGAATCAGGAGGGAGGCACCTTTTGCGTGCGTCTTTCGCCGTCAGACGCCGTCGAGCCGGGTAACCTGTACTATTAACGGACCAGAGGAGACCGGCATACTAATTTTGCATTGCCATAGCCCTGCCGGATGTCTACTGTGGCGGCGACCCATTGGCCGGCTCGATCACGTTCCCAATCTCCAATCGAATCATTGTCCGTTTTTCAAAATCACACCCTGAGGTTTTCATGTTTTCTGGATTGAGCTCTATTTTCCGATCAGTGATGCGGCTGAGTCTTGTTTCTCAGATTGCCATCGGCATTGCAGCCGGTGTTTTGCTGGTCATAGTATCGCCAGAGGCTGCGAGCTCTTTTGCGCTTCTTGGTCAGCTGTTCGTCTCAGCGTTGAAAGCCGTGGCGCCTGTGTTGGTTTTTGTACTGGTGGCTGCCGCTATCTCAAGGCACAAACAGGGGCAGCCCACCCATATCCGCGGGGTGTTGATTCTTTACATCACAGGAACGCTTGCCGCTGCAATAGTGGCAGTGACGGCCAGTTTTCTGATGCCCACCGAGCTAACGCTGGACCTGACGGGGGTGACGGGCAATCCGCCCTCGGGTATTGGCGAGATTCTGACAAATTTATTACTCAGCGCTGTCGCCAATCCCGTCACGGCGCTGATGGAAGCCAACTTCATCGCCATACTGGCATGGGCGATTGGTCTTGGTTTTATGTTGCGTAACGCCAGCGAGGCCACTCGCCAAGGTCTTAACGACCTTTCTGACGCCGTCTCCGGAATTGTTCGTGGCGTTATCCGGCTTGCGCCTTTAGGGATTTTCGGGCTTGTTGCCACTACGCTGGCAGACGCGGGCCTGGGTGCTTTGCTGGAGTATGGCCAGCTGCTTGGGGTTATTGTCGGCTGCATGGTGTTTGTAGCGCTGGTGACGAATCCGTTGCTGGTGTTCTGGCAGATTCGCAGCAACCCTTACCCACTGGTGTTCGAATGTTTGCGCGGCAGCGCTGTCACCGCTTTCTTTACTCGCAGCTCGGCCGCTAACATACCCGTTAATCTGGCGCTGTGTGAGCGCATGAAGCTGGATCCAGACACCTACTCGATTTCTATCCCGCTGGGCGCGACCATCAACATGGCCGGCGCCGCTATCACCATTTCGGTGATTACCCTGGCGACGGCGAACACGCTTGGCATCTCCGTTGGTTTTCCCACCGCGCTGATTCTTTGCGTGGTCTCGGCCCTGGCGGCTTGCGGTGTTTCCGGCGTCGCCGGCGGGTCGTTGCTTTTAATTCCGCTGGCAACCAGTCTTTTTGGCGTGCCCATTGAAGTTGCCATGCAGGTCGTCGCTATTGGCTTCGTGATCAGCGTGGTGCAAGATTCCACTGAGACGGCCCTCAACTCTTCCACCGACGTGCTGTTCACCGCAGCGGCCTGTCGCCGGGCGGAAGCGCGGCAAGAAGAGTAAATTTTGAAGGTTGAAGATTGAACAAATCAGGGTGTACAACATGCTAGCAAAGCCCCGTAACCTCATTTTTGTGGGTATGCCCGGCAGCGGTAAAAGCACGGTGGGTGTGCTGGTTGCCAAGAAACTCGGACTGGGTTTTGTTGACACCGATTTGTTGATACAGCAAGACACCGGACGAACGCTTCAGCAAATCGTTGACCAGGATGGCTACGTTGCCTTGCGCAAGGCAGAAGAGCAGGTGCTGTTGCACTTGAATGTACAGCAGCACGTTATCAGCACGGGTGGCAGCGCCGTCTACAGTGACGCCGCTATGAGGCACCTCAAGACCGGTGGCACCGTTGTCTTCCTCGACATTTCTCTGGATACCGTGTTTGCACGAATGGGTGACTACAGCTTGCGGGGTATTTCAAAAAGGCCTGAACAGTCGTTTTTGGCGCTTTTTGAAGAGCGATTCACCCTGTATTGCCGCTACGCCGATCTGACAATTCGGGGCGATGCCCTGAACCACGATCAGGTTTGCGACGCGTTGATAACCGGCCTGGGCAGTATTAAAAACCAGGCGGCACCGAACCACTGAGTCACTGTCGTCACGGCACCATGTTATCTGGATCAACTAATCCAAGTTGAAGTCCGACAGAGTAAAAACCAGTGACCGAAAATTCATTGATGTCGCGGGACGTGTGGGCAACCGTAATACCTTGACACAGGTGCGAACACGCAGCCTTAGTCACTTCCTGCAACAACGCAAAATCATGGAAGTAGTCTTTTAACGGGTTTTCACCCCGAGCTTTACGTTTTTGATTCTTCCTGTCGATGCGATCATCGATGGCCTTTTCCAGACGTTCCATTATTCCTGGCCGGCTGTGGTTTAACACATCGACTAGCTGGGAGTATTTAACCTCCAGGATCACATTGTCTCGGTCAGCGTTGGGCGAGTGATACTCAGCGATCTCCTCGTCCAGGCAAACAAGACCACGGGACAAGCCAAGTCTGGCCGCAACCAGCGGTGTGATCGCAGAGATACCCCGCTCTTCCAGCGGGTCACCTTGCGTAATGAGGAGCTTTGGCTTTTGTATCTGCTTTTGGCCCCAGTACAGCCTAAGTCGCTCTGAAACATCGGCGGCTACAAGAACAGGGTCCCTTGGGTCGTAGCCACCCATTCCCTCGATCACCACGGGATGATGCTGGCCGAGTGACAGCAGTAAATCGTGTGTCAACGTTATTCACTCCTTCTACACAGCGCTTCCAGTGTCATTTGCAAAGCACTAAATTTTTAACTCGCGCTCACTCATATTACCACTCACACGCGGTAACGGCTGACTTGGTCTGACATATCTGCCGCCAGCGTCTTGAGCCGTTGTGTAACCGCCCCGGCCCTGCGAGTTCCCTGGGCGGTTTGCTCTGTTATAGCCACGATCTCGTGAACGTTTTGATTGATAGTCTCGGAGACGCTGGTTTGCTCTTCGGCGGCACTGGCAATCTGGACGTTCATCTCGTTGATGGTACCAACGGCCTGGTTAATTCTCTTCAGCGCTTCGTTCACCTGACGGGTTTCCACGACGGTCGCTTCACTGCGTTCACTGATCGCGCCAATCAGCTTCACGGCGTTGCTGGCACCGGTTTGCAGTCGCTCAATCGTCTCTTGGATTTCCTGGGTACTCTTTTGAGTCCGGCTGGCCAGTGTGCGAACTTCGTCTGCGACCACCGCAAAGCCCCGGCCAGCTTCGCCGGCGCGCGCAGCCTCTATGGCCGCGTTCAGGGCCAGCAGATTTGTTTGATCGGCAATCGCACGAATCACTTCTAAAACACTGTCGACTTTCCGGGAATCCGCACCCAGTCTTTCAATCACCGTGACGCCTTCCGCAACCTGCTCTGACAAACCGCCGATTACCTCGATGGTCTGATGTACCAGGCCTTGGGCGTCCACTACCTGAACGTTGGCACGGTCCGCCGCATCAGACGCTTCGCTGGCGTTATTAGCCACCTCCTGTGCTGCGGCTGTCATCTGATTCATGGCGGTTGCCACCTGATCACTCTCGGATTTTTGACGCTCCACGCCCTGCGTTGACTCCTCCATAACCTGACTCAGTTCTGCAGAAGCTTCGTTCAGAGTACCGGTGGATGAGAGAACCTGCTCGACCAGCTCATGCACCTGATCCGCAAAGCTGTTGAACGCAACTGCCAACTGGCTCAACTCGTCTTTGCCGTTTATGTCCAGTCGACGGGTCAAGTCACCGTCGCCGCTGGCGATATCGTTCATTGCAGATACCGCGGATTTCAGTGGTCGAATAATGCTGCGGACAACAACCAGGGCAAAGAGCCCAATAATGAACAGCGCAATCAGTGAGGTTGTTACTGAACCAATCACCGCGTTGTCCAATGCGTCCTCGACTTTGCCGTCCATGGCAGCGACCTGTTCGTCCAAACCGTCTACCCAGAACCCTGTACCAATCATGATGTTCCACTGCGGTAGCATCTCTGCGTAACCCAGTTTTGGGGCCACCTTTCCTGTGGCTTCGTTCTGCCATCCATAAGAAACGTAGCCACCGCCGTCAGAAGCCACCTTTACCAGTTCGCGGATTAGATAGGTCCCGTTAGGGTCCTGAAAATTCCAGAGATTCTTGCCCTCAAGCGCTGGTTTCACGCCATGCATGACGCTCACGCCACCGGTGTCATAGGCGAAAATGTAGCCCGGACTTCCGGCGTCATTGAATCTCAGCTGACGCAGTATTTCCCAGGCTTTCTGACGCACGTCAGGGTCTTCAGCAGAACCGGGCTGGTTATAAAGAGACGCAATTGAGGTACGTGCAAGCTCAATATAGTTTTTCAGCTCCTGACGCTTGCTTGGCTCCATATCAGAGGAAAAATCCGCCACTGCGCTGCTGCCGATACCCCCGGCCTGATTCAGGTTATACGTGGTCAAAAACGCCGTAAGTAGGATTACAGGCAAGAGTGCGAGCAACAGCACACGCGTCTGAATGGTCAGATTTTTCATCATTTTGCGCGGGATACCCCGTCCTTCAGGTCGGGGAGGGATAGCGCGTCGTGCGTTAGCGCGACTCGTTTTTCCTGTTTCCCTCCTCCTTTGGTTGGTTGAGTTGGATGTGATAGCCGTAGCCATCCGCCCGCTGGGTTAATGTGCAATGCCGATATGAGATGCCTTGTATGGCACCGCACGGTGTCTGAATGTTGAAACGGGTGGAGTTGGCCGCTAGTCGATCTTTTGTGTGAGTTAGGGCATAGGCGAAAATTCCCGCCCACTGTATTGTGGCGCAATGGTACCGATTGTCCCCTAAATCATCAGTGAGAACACTTCGCGTTTTGTGTAGAAAGTGTACAGAGGCAAACTGGAACACATAAAATCGAAGCAGGGCTAGCTTTCAGCCAATTCCACCATCACGATAATACGTCTGACCATGCCTCTGTTGATTCTTACTGGCAGATGACGTGCCTTCAGCCAAACACCCTGCCCGCTCGCATCAAGATTCAGGAAGCGCCCATTCTGTGCAACGCCAATAACCAGACTTCGCCAGAATACGATGTATTCTTCGCTGCGAGCATAGGCGCTCTCGCACAGCACACGGTGATGCTTCCCGGTTAACTCTTCAGCCTTGTATCCCAGCAGCGCAAGAAATGCATCGCTTACCCCATCAATCAGGCCATCCGGGGTAAGCACCAAAGTGGCTGAGGATTCTTTAACAGCCTCGAAATCCGCCTCCAGCTCGATAATCCGCTGCTCGGCAACCTCAAGCTTGTCGAGAGCAGCCTGCAGTGCTTGTTTTTTCTTACCAAAAAATGCCATCAAATAGCCTCTTTATGCAAAAGGAATGCTTTGGAAAACGGGCGCAGCTGGCGATGCGTGTTGGACGATGTGTGTTAGACAACGTGCGATCAAATGGTGATGACAATACCGCCGCTTGCCAAGACAATTACCACCGCCCAAGCCGGTAATTTCCATACGCTTAAAAGAAAAAAGCCGGTCAGTGCCAACGCACATTCGTAGGCGCCCAGAATAGCGCTGGTCCACACCGGCTGATAAAGCGCTGCGCCCAAAATACCCACCACGGCGGCGTTGGCACCGCTCATCAAGGCGCGCGCGCAACCCCAGCGGCGAAACCGATTCCAGTGCGGCAACACCGCCAGCAGCAGCAGCATTCCGGGCAAAAAGATCATAAACAGCGCCAAAGCGGCTCCGAACAAGCCACCTCCGAGCGGCGTCATCACCGCACCCAAATAAGAGGCAAACGTGAACAAAGGCCCGGGCACGGCCTGAACGGCGCCATAACCCGCCAGAAATTCGTTCGCCCCAACCCAGCCGGATTGCACCACCTCAGCTTCCAGTAACGGCAACACGACGTGACCACCGCCAAACACCAGGGCGCCGGCGCGATAGAAGGCATCCATAACCGCCACGGTGGCTGAAGGGGTAACCCAGGCCAGCAAGGGCAAGCCAACCAGCAAGACAACGAAGATGAGCCCCGCCAAAAAGCCGACGCGGGCGGAAACCGGTAACAGCAATTCGGCTGCGTCGTTGTCGGCCTGAGCCCGGCACAGCACCATGCCCGCTAAGGCGCCCATTACGATGGCCGTGATTTGGCCCAATGAGCCGTTGAACAACACCACGGTAAACACCGCGGCCAGAGCGATGCCGGCGCGCTGGCGGTCAGGGCACAAATTGCGCGCCATTCCCCATACCGCATGAGCAACTATTGCCACCGCTGTCACTTTCAGGCCGTGAATGATGCCCTGGCTGACGGGTCCATCAAGCACTCCGGCACCCAAAGCGAACAGCACCAACACGATGGCCGAAGGCAGAGTGAAAGCAGTCCAGGCCGCAGCTGCGCCCCAAGGGCCGGCTCGCATCAAGCCCAGGGCGAAACCTACCTGGCTGCTGGCCGGGCCGGGTAAAAACTGACACAAGGCGACAAGGTCAGCGTAAGCCGGTTCGGACAGCCAGCGGCGGCGTTCCACAAACTCCGTACGAAAATAGCCAAGATGGGCAATAGGTCCGCCAAAAGACGTCAGACCCAGTAGTAGAAAGGCGCTAAAAACCTCTCTAATGCGCTCTGTACTAGACCGGGGCAGATTTGTCTTCATCAATCCCTCTCAATTGCAACCAGCCAACCACTTTCGCTTTATTCACAGCCGTCACGGCTGATTCAAAACAGTGACTGCTGAACATTCTGTTTTTGCTCACTCGACGTCTCTACGGACACTCTGCGGCGGTCTGAATCGCCACGCCGCAAACCACTTATCCTGTCCTTGGCTTTTTTTGCGGTTGTCCGATGATCCACGATGGCTTCCGGGTAAGGCGTATAACCAAGATTTTCGGCGTGTTTTGACAGCCTGAACGCCGTCTTAGCGAGGTCATGAAGTTCAGAACCGGGCACGTCCGCAAGTTCTGGAACCCACTTGCGGATAAAATGCCCCTCAAGGTCATGGTCCCGGCCCTGTTTTACCGGGTCATAAACCATAAGCTCGTTGAACTCTGTGGTGCCCGCTATAATCTGATGAATAACGTGATGAATGCCCGGCTCGTAATCCAGAAACTCGGCGGCCAGATATTCCGCCACTTTGGTGGTGGGTAGCCACAGATTCATAGTAGCGAATGAGACCAGGGTTGCCCGCAGACGCATGTTAATCCAGCCGGTCTGGTTGAGGAACCTCATCGCCGCGTCAATATAGGGGAACCCGGTTAGCCCCCGTTTCCAGGCTGTGAAATATTGTTCAGACTGTCCTGAAGAAGGCGTTGAAGAATGCGCTAAAGAATGACCTTCCGAGTAATCGGCCTCACGGACGCCGTTGAACTGCGCAAGCATGCACTCAAATTCCAGCTCGGGGCGGGTCTCAAATGTTTGCATATACTGCCGACGCCAGCTCAGCCTATCCAGATAAAAGCGCGCGTTCTCCTGAAATTTACCAAACTGGTCAGCGTTCATCCGGCTGTGCGCGTCGGTTACCACCCGATCCACAGCCTGAAATACCTCTCTGTCCGAAACAATACCGTAAGCCAGGTACGTTGATATCCGCGAACAGCCCTGCCAAGCCGTATTCGGGCTGGATATCTGAAATGGGTATTGCTTTAGGTACGGAACAGTGAAGAATCGACTCAAATTTCTGATGGCCTGTGACCGCCCGCCCTTCTGCCTCAGCGGTTTGTCGGTTCCGGCGGCTGTTGGTATCGCGTTCGACTCACAAGACGGAAACGGCAGGGGCGCAAATCGCTTGGATAAGTCAGTTCCCATCGGATCACGAAGTTTAAACGACACAGAGCGGGCAAAATAAGGCGGGAATAACTCGGGCGTTTGCGACCCTCTGGCAACCCCGTTTTGCGCGAGTTCTAGCAGTTCAACGTCATTGGCAACGCACCAGGCAGCAACCGCGTTGTCTCGCTGGAACCGGCTGTTTTGGGTGGTTTCCTGATGGGTCCATATGTTGGTTAAAGGCTGCACGCGGTGAATGCGATCAAGAACGTCCACCGTTTCGCCAACAGCCTGAAGCAGCTCGCCTCCAATCGACTGAACGTCGCGATCAAGCTCTGCGAGAGTTTCCTGAATGAACAGTTGATGCTGCCTCGACACGTCTGGCTGCTGAATCAGCTCAGGCTCGTGACAGTAAAGGGGAAGCACTTTTCCCTTCTTACGGAAAGCGCGCATGCTTTCAAAGAAAGGCTCTGAGTCCTGCAGCCTCAGGTTGCGTTTAAGCCAGAATATCTGCACCCATCAATTCCCATAAGGCGTTATTCTGCCGATCAGCGGCAGGTCAGAAAATGAATCTGTCCCGTCTCTGAAACGAAGGACGTCGAAACGGAGGACTTTCGTAAAACAGCCGCTCAGGCCGCCTTGCGAAAATCCTCCATCTTTGTGGTTTTGTCACGGCTGCGGCGGTATTTACTTTTGTTCTCAACGACCCGCATCTGGTACTTCGGGGTTCTGAGTTCGCGCTGAACCGCGCTGTGTTTTGTTGGCTGTGCTTTCTTTTTCGCCATTGTTATTTCTCCATTGGTGGTTTTTGGTTTAACGGTCCAATCATAACACCCTCTGATTGCTGCGCGGCATATGGGTGATTACAACGAGCCTATTACGGAGCCGGATTAATTGATCTGGCCATCCCAACCCTTTTTTCTTGCAAACTGGATATGAATGAACGACTAATAAGGGCCTGCTTTTGCAACGGCGAGCGATCATCTTATGGATTACCTTACCTACCGCGAAAAACTGCAAAGCCACTTCCCCGAACCCGTACTGGCGTTCAAGCCGGACGAATACGAGGCCAGGCTCGCCGCGGTTCGTCAGCGGATGGCCGAAGCCGAACTTGACCTGTTGCTACTGACCGAAGCCGGCGAACTGTGTTATCTGACCGGATACACCACCTTCGAGGTCTCGGTCCAGTGCGTGCTGCTGGTCGCGTTTGATAAAACCGTGCTGTTCGTACCGGCCATTGAGATGGGCCCTGCCGTGTATCTGAGCCGGGTGGACGACGTTATCGGCTATCCGTGGCAGGCGCCCGAAACAGTGGCCAGCGATCTGGCTGCTCAAGTGCGCCGCACGGCAAGGAGCCCAACACCGCGGATCGGTTTTAACCCCTGGGCGGGCTCTTTTCGGCCGGGGCTGCTTGCGGCGCTCAAGAGCACGTTAGACGCCGCCACATTTGTCGATTTCGGCGCACTGATCGATCGTGTTCGATTGGTTAAATCGTTCGCCGAACTGGCGTATCTTGGCGAAAGCGCCGCTATGACCAGCGCCGGTCTAGACGCCGCAACAGCGGTGATAAAAGCGGGTGTGGTTGACCATGAGATTGCCCGGGCTGGTGCCAGCTCCATGCTGGGGGCGGGCAGCGAATTCATGAGCATGCAACCGATTGTAACGGCTGGCGCGCGCAGCGGCATCATTCATACCAATCATGCGGGTTATGAGGTGGCACCTGGAGATGTGGTGTTCACTGAATTCGGTGCGGTTCGCAAACGCTATACCGCGCCTATGATGCGTACCGCCGTCGTTGGCGAAGCTTCCGCCGAGATTCGTGAATTTCATGCGATCTGTCTTGAAGTTCTGGCCGCTGTGATGTCGGCCGCGCGCGCCGGAGCAAGCTTCGCCTCGGCGGCCCGTGCCGGCGAACTCGCGCTGGCGCCAATCGTCGACCGGGCCTTTTTCTCCGGCGTATTTGGCTACCCGGTCGGTGCGTCATTTCCGCCGTCCTGGGTCGCCGGCTCTCTGTTTATAACCACAGACAACCCGGCGATTCTGGAGCAAGACATGGTGTTTCACCTGCCCATCTGCCTGCGCAAGCCAGGCGAGTTTGGCGTCGGTTTCAGCGAAACGGTCCGCATCACAGCCACCGGGGCCGAACGCATCACTGAAAATACGCTGTCTCTCAGGGAGATCTTCTTGTGAGAGCAACCCCGTGTTTCAGTTTCTGCCTTAGTGCCGGTTTCTGCCTCCTTGGTAGCGTCTTGCCATGTTCTTGAGCGCCAGTAACCAGCGCGTCCTCGGGGGGTCTGACTGAACGTGAGCAAACGGATCAAAGAGCTGCCGTCAGTCTGGGGTTGCCGGCTTGGGCGGCGCAGCGGCACCGGCAGCCGCTTCGTTTTTTGCAACCTCGCGGCGAACGGCCCGCGGCGCACCGAAGGCCAGTGTGGCGGCCAGCATTGAGCATACCGCCATCACAATCACGACGTTCAATAAAGATTCCACCACCACCGTGGTAGAAAACGCACTGACGGCGCCGGCCAGGGTGAATTGAGCAGCGCCCAGCATCGCCGCAGCCGTGCCACCCAGGTGCGGAAAAAACTCCAGGGCATTCGCCATATTGTTGGGAATGATGGAACCCATAAAGCCCACGGCCGTCACAATGCAGCCGGCAATGACCCACCAAGGAGCCCCAGCCCAAGCCAACGCGACCAGCACCAGCAACGCAATGAACTGCAACAATACCGATACGCGCAAAATCGACACCGCCTCGAAGTGCCTTAACAAATAGCGGTTAACGATGTTCAAGCTGGCCATTAACGCGATGTTGGCGGCAAACAGTGCAGAAAACAGGGTGTTCGAGAGGCCAAACCATTCCTGATAAATAAACGATGCGTGAGTGATAAACACCAGCATAGCGCTGAAACACAACGCTTGTATGGCCACAAAACGCATGGTCACCCGATGCCTCAGCACCAGACCGTAGTTTGTGACCAGAGTGGATACCGGGGTTTTTACCCGTGCTTTGTCCGGCAAATGACGAAACAGACGCAGCTTCAGCACGACGGCTAAAAATACCGCGTAGCCCGTCAGCATCAGAAATATCGCCGGCCAGTCGGCCAATGCCAACAAAATCACCCCAAGAGTAGGCGCGGCTGCCGGCGCTATAAACATAACCAAGCCAATCAGACCGAACAGCCGAGCGGCGTCTTTGCCGTGAAACTGGTCGCGCACAATAGCCGGCACAGACACCGCACAAAAGGCGCCGCCAATGCCCTGCACCAACCGCCAGCCCAGCATTTCGTTCAGGCTGCTCGCTTGTGCGACCATGGCCGCGGCCACGGCGAACACAAACAGGCCGCCCAGTAAAATAACTTGGCGACCGTAGCGGTCAGACAGCGGCCCACCCACCAGTTGCGAAAGGCCCAAAGCCCCTACATAAACACTCAGGGTCAGCCCTATATCGGTATGGTCAACGTTCAAATCCGTGGCAATCTGCGGGAACGCGGGCAGGTAAGCGTCCAAAGCCAGGGGGCCGAGTGCCACCGTCATTCCCAGTAAAATTGCCAATTGCAGTTGCGACACGCACGTTTGCCTTTTCAGTAGCGCCAGTCTTTAAGCGGACCGGTCAATATCATCGGTAAAAAACGGGCCCTGGATACAAAGCACGGCTTGGCAAGCTATCGGGTATTCAAGGCGCGTGCAGCCGCGGATTGCAGCACGCTCGTAAAAGCACGCTGTTTCGAAACCAGGAAACGCCTTCAGAGAATGTCTTTAGAAAGTGCCTCTAAAGAGTGCTCTTAAAGTGTTTGCATTAAAGCAAACCAGACCGTATAAAAGTGTTGATTTACACCGGCACAATCCGTAGAACAGACGCCTTTGATTTGTACCCTCAGGAGCCCACAATGGCGGATCAATCGCCCTTGATCTGTAAAAATATTTGCAAAACTTTTGACAAACTTGACGTGCTAAAAGGCATTTCGCTGGAAACTCAAAAAGGCGACGTCGTTTCGCTGATTGGCAGTTCGGGTTCCGGCAAAAGCACTTTTTTGCGCTGCATTAACCTGTTGGAAACGCCCACTTCTGGCGAAATTATTGTGCAAGGCGACCCCATCCGCTTTACGCAGAATCGCAAAGGCGAGCGCATTCCTGCCAACAACCACCAGGTAGAACTAATACGCGCGAAACTGTCGATGGTTTTCCAGGGCTTCAATCTTTGGTCGCACATGACCGTACTGGAAAACATTATTGAAGCGCCCATCCACGTGCTGAAAGTACCCAAAAAGGAAGCCATCGAGCGCGCCGAAAGTTATTTGCACAAGGTCGGCATTTACGAACGCAAGGACTATTATCCGGCGCAGATGTCCGGTGGCCAGCAACAAAGAGCCGCGATTGCACGAGCCCTGGCGATGGAGCCGGACGTCATGCTGTTTGACGAGCCTACCTCGGCGCTAGACCCGGAACTGGTGGGCGAAGTATTGCGGGTTATGCAAAGCCTGGCTGAAGAAGGCCGCACAATGATTGTGGTTACCCACGAAATGGCCTTCGCCAAAAACATCTCAACCAAGGTGCTTTTCTTGCATCAGGGCGTCATTGAAGAACAGGGTTCACCGACCAAAGTATTTGACAACCCAGAATCTGAGCGAATGCAGCAATTTCTGGCTCCCAAGTTTGGATAACCAGTATTATCGTGTTTTTCGTATTGCATTTTCTGTATCGTGTTTTTGTACAATCTTTTTGCAAATCGTATTTTATGCGGCGTAGTGATAAAAAAGCCATTAAAGGCAAACCACTAGAACACCACTGGAGAGTTCACCCATGAAAAAAATTCTGATCGCCGCCGGCTGCGCGCTGGCCATGCTGACCGGTTCGGTACAAGCCGAAGACAGCGTCCGCATTGCTTTCGACGTGCCCTACGAGCCGTTTGAATACAAAGATGAAAACGGCGAACTCACCGGCTTTGAAGTCGAACTGGCGGAAGCCATGTGCGAGGAAATGAACGCCAAGTGCGAGTTTGTCATCCAAGCCTGGGACGGTATGATTCCTGGCCTGTTGGCGCGCAAGTTTGACGCCATCATGTCGTCCATGTCGGTCACCCCGGAGCGTGCCGAGCGCGTACTGTTCTCCAAGCCTTACTACAACACACCGGGCGGCTGGTTTGCGGCGGAAGGATTTGACATCGACGTAACTGACATGGACGCCATGAAGGACAAGTCTGTAGGCGTGCAGCGCGGCACCACCATGGACGCATTTGTCACTGAAAACATGACCGGCGTTGTCAACATCAAGCGTTACAACACCGCCGACGACATGGTTCTGGACCTGGAAGGCCAGCGCCTGGACGCAGTGTTTGTAGACTACCCGGTGGGCGAACAGACCATCAAAAGCAAAGACGGTTTTATTGAAACTGGCGAGTCAGTGAAGCTGGGTGAAGGTGTCGGCGTCGCCATGCGCAAGCGCGACACAGACCTGGCCGAGCGTGTCGACACAGCGCTCGACACGCTCAAAGAAAACGGCACTTACGATGCCATCATGAAGAAATACTTCGCTTACGACATCAAGGTTTAATCAGGCCTCCGGGGCGGCTGCTCTGGCCGCTCCGGATTACCGGACTATTTCATGATTGATCTGAAGGGTTACGGCCCGGAACTGCTCGCCGGCGCGATGGTAACCATGGAACTGGCGTTCTTGTCGCTCGCTCTGGCGTTGGTTCTCGGCCTGCTTGGCGCCTCTGCCAAGCTGTCGGACAACCGGCCATTGCGCACCATGGCGACCGTCTATACCACCTGCATTCGCGGCGTCCCAGACATAGTGATGATGATGTTGTTCTATTACGGCGGTCAACTGGTGGTAAACAGCCTGTCTGACGTGTTGTGGGAGGCCTACGAAGTCGACTTCTTTTTTCAGTTCGATCCTTTTATTTCTGGCGTGGTCACCATCGGTCTTATCTTTGGCGCCTATATGACCGAAACCTTCCGCGGTGCCTTTTTGGCGGTAGACACCGGCCAGATAGAAGCAGCCCGGGCCTATGGATTTTCGCGCTGGCATACTTTTCGGCGCGTTATATTTCCACAAATGCTGCGCCATGCCCTGCCTGGCATTGGCAACAACTGGCAGGTGTTGCTGAAAACCACCGCTTTGGTCTCCATTATCGGCCTGACCGATATGGTGAGAGTGGCTGAAGAAGCCGCCAAAGCCGAGCGCATGCCGTTTCACTTTTTCATCCCCGTGGCCTTTGTGTATCTGTCGCTGACAGCGGTTTCCGAGCTGTTCATCAAGTGGCTGGACATTCGCGCCAATGTTGGCGTGGTGCAAAGGAGCTGATTTATGCCCGACTTTATCAGCCAGTGGCTGAACCAGAACGATATCTTCACCGTCATAACCCTTATGGAATACTGGAGTGGCCTGGTCACCACCGTGCAGCTGGTATTTTTGTCGCTGTTGATCGGCCTTGTCATTGCACTGCCCTTGGCCATTCTGCGCACCGTGCGCAACCCGTTTGTGTCCGGCCCGATCTGGGTGTACACCTATCTGTTTCGCGGCACGCCGCTGCTGATTCAGCTGTACATTATTTATTACGGCGTTGCCCAGATTCCCGGCATTCAGGAAACCTTCTGGTGGACTGTTTTCCGCGAACCTTTTTACCCGGCCCTGCTGGCGTTTACCCTCAACACAGCCGCCTACACCACCGAGATTGTCCGCGGTGCCATTATCGCCACGCCGATGGGTGAAATTGAAGCGGCCAAGGCCTACGGTATGAGCTGGATGCTGCGTATGCGCCGCCTTATTCTGCCCAACGCGGCGCGCCGTGCGGTTCAGGCCTACTCGAACGAAGTAATATTCATGCTGCACGCCAGCGCTATTGCCAGCGTCGTGACCATGGTGGATTTGACCGGCGCCGCGCGCAATATATACGCACGCACTTACGCACCCTTTGACGCATTCATCTTCGTCGCGCTGATTTACCTGATGCTCACCTTTATCCTGGTGTTTGTGTTCCGCAAACTGGAAAATCACCTGCTACGTCATCAGCGCCCGGCGAACTCCTGACGAGCAATTCCTGACAAAGAGCAGCCGATGGCCGCCAGCAGCGCCTTTTTTAACAGCCCACAAGACTGGCTAAGCCACACCCTGGAAAACGCCAGCAAAACCCTTCCCCAGTGCCGCCATGGATTGCCGGGCGGGGCAGAGCTGGTGCAACTGGGCACCGGCATTTTGCAGGTTAACCCGCCGGTAAACCGCCAAGACACCGATCAAGACGCGATGATGATTTCGGCCGGTGTGCACGGCAATGAAACCGCACCCATCGAAGTGCTGAACCAGCTGGTTAACCAACTGCTCAGTGGCGCTCTACAACCTGCCTGCCCCGCCTTGCTGATACTGGGCAACCCGCAGGCCATTGTAGCGGGCAAGCGCTTTATTGACGCCAACCTGAACCGACTGTTCAGCGGCGCACATCGGCGTGACGACGTCCGCGAAACACCAGAAGCCGGGCGGGCGCGTCAGTTAGAGCAGCTGTGCCGGACCTTCGCCGAGCAAACGCAGGCGCAGGGCCTGGCGTTGAGCCATTACGATCTGCACACCGCCATACGTTCTTCTCAACGGGAAAAATTCGCACTCTACGCGTTTGTGGCCGGCCGCCAGGTACCCGCCGAGCAGTGCGCCTTTTTGCTGGAAGCGGACGTCCATACCCTGTTACTGCAACACAAAGCCGGCACCACCTTTGCGTCATTTTCGTCATCCGCGCTGAAAGCCCACAGCTTTACGGTAGAGCTGGGCCAGGTAAAACCCTTCGGCCAGAACGATCTGAGCCGTTTTCAAGGGTGTCGTAACGCACTGGAACGGCGCCTGGCCGGATTACCCGCGCCAGCTTCTGCAGCAGGCGACCTGCAAAAGCTGGCGCTATTTCAGGTGGTTCACGAAATCCTGAACAGCGGTGAAGGTTTTCAGTTTCACGTGCCGGATGACGTGGCCAACTTTACCCAATACGCCCCGGGCACGGTCATATGGGAAGACAGCCACCAACGCTACTGCGTAGGCGAGAAACCCGAAGCCATTGTGTTTCCAAACCGCGACGTGCCCATTGGCCAGCGTGTGGGATTGCTGGTGTGTAAACGCCAATAAATCAGCACCTACATTCCGGCTCACCAATTACACACACTGGTTCCTCACCAACTTCATAGGCAATCAGTATGACCTTAACCGAGTGAGCACACGCCCGGCAGCAGCATTTCACTGACTAGTGTCTCGTTTGGTTAATTAACTAGTCTAATTATGCTATAATTCCATAATACTCACGAATTATGGGGATGTTATTTTGGCTCGGCAACCTGCACCTTTTAATCTTACGGTTAACGATCAACTGGAACTGGAAAGCTGGCTGCGAATGGGCACGCTGAGCCAAAATCTGGTGCAGCGAGCTCGGATTTTATTGCTATTGAACGCCAGGCAATCTCCGAAAGAGGTCATGGAATCGCTCGATGTCAGCAGCCCCACCGTATTCAAGTGGCGCAACCGATATACCGAGCAAGGGCTAACAGGGTTGCGCGATGCCCCGCGGCCAGGGCAGCCACGAAAGCTTGATACAAAAAAAGTCAAAGCCATCCTGACCGACACGGTCAACAAGGTGCCGCGTGGCTTTACCCATTGGAGCATCCGGTTGATGGCGAAACATGCCGGCGTGACCTGTTGGCAAGTACAGCAGATCTGGCAAGCGGCAGACCTGAAGCCCCACCGCCTGAAAACGTTCAAGATTAGCAACGATCCAGACTTTGCTGAGAAGGTTTTTGATGTTGTCGGTTTGTACTTGGACCCGCCCGATAACGCTCTGGTGCTGTCTGTTGACGAGAAGACGCAGATCCAGGCTCTGGATCGCACCCAGCCCAAACTGCAATTGAGGCCGGGTCAAATTGAGCGCCACACTCACGATTACAAACGGCATGGCACAACGAGCCTGTATGCGGCCTTCAACATCTTAAACGGTGAGGTCATCGGGCGGATCACCCAGCGTCATCGCGCCAAGGAATTTCTCGACTTTCTACGACAAATCGACCGGGAAACTCCGAAGGAGCAAGATCTCCACCTGATTCTGGACAACAGTTCGACCCATAAAACACCCAAAGTAAAAGCCTGGCTGGAGAAGCATCCTCGTTTTAAGCTTCACTTCACCCCGACCAGTGCCTCGTGGCTGAATGCAGTAGAAGGCTGGTTTGGCCAACTGGAACGACGAGCGTTATACCGGGGTATTTTTACCAGCGTTGACGATCTCAAAACGGCCATTCGCCGATACATCAAAGTTCATAACGAAAAACTGGCAAAGCCATTTCGATGGCATAAAAGTGCGGAATCCATTATGACATCGGTGACGCGGGCAAAGCTCAGTGCTATTGACCATAAATAAGCTAATTAACCAAACGGGGCACTAGTAGGCTTCCGGCGAGTCCGGTAGCACTTACTGTAAGCAACATTCGCTGTTTTATCATCAATTTGTTTACTGACGCCAGGGCTGGCTCCGACTAAAGACTCTCCAAAGCAGGATCAAACGGCCACCGGTTTGCACGCCGGCAATATCGAGTTGCTCGGCGCTGTTTTGAAACGGCAGTGATGCGTCCGTTGTTGTCGTTGCCAGAGATTTATCTGTACCGGGCGCCCGTTGATTTTCGCAAGCAGCCCCAGAGCATCAAGCCCATTTTTCGAGCGTGGATTTACCAACACCCATAGCCTGTACAGCCTCTTGAACGGAATAGTCCAGGTCGATAACCAGCTGGGTACATTCGACTTTAAACTCAGGGCTGGAACGAGGTCCCACTTTTCTAATCATTATTGAATCACTGATCACGTTTGAGTGCATTTTAGCACCTCCAATTACGTCACCAAGTCCACTATGCCATCACAGCATTTGAGGGTAATAAAAACGGTGCCGCTGCGCCCACATTGGTTATGCGTCGTCGTTGATGGGACATTCGCCTATTTGATGATTTATTATGGCTTTTTAAAGCAGCCGGCCCTGGCCCAGAAGCTGGCATACGCGGTGATGGGGCGCGTAGCAAATACCCACATCGCTTTCGATAAGTTCAACGGCGGTAGTCAATTCAGGCGCGTAAATGACCTTCTGACCAACCAGCAACCAGATGTCCTGGGGTGATATGTGCAACGACGTATCTTTCACCGCAATGGCCGGGTAGGCGCGCAGCGCTTCCGCAGTTAACACCTCGGTTTTGATACTCACCTGAGTGGCTGGGAACTGTTTGTCCAGCTAGCCGGTAAACGCCACCAGCCCCTCGCGGTTGACGATGTTGTTAATGGCCACAGAAAACAACACTTTCATGCCCGTGCTGATCATCGCGATGTTGCGCACCGGCTCTTCGAAGGAATTCACCATCCACTGGCTCTGCTCAATAAAATACTGCCCGGCCACGATCAGTTTAGTCTAACGGCCGCTGTGGTCAAACAACGGAAAGCCCAGCTCTTCCTCCAGTTTTTTGACGGTGTAGCTCACCGCTGACGGCACCCGATTAAGCCGCTCGGCGGCCACCACAAAGCTGCCGGATTTGGCGATAAAGTGGATGGTGGTCAGGGCGTCTCTGGAAAAGGGTATAAGGCTGTCGCGTTGTGGAAAAAAGCCCGTTCGGACGCGTTATTATCTCTGTCGGCGGTGCCGAACTATGCTGACCCCTCGTCGCCTCCTGGCAGCAACCCCATGATTTCTGGATTGAAGAACAGCATCTGGGCGCAATTGGTGCAAGATATGGTGACCTGGGGCACGCCCTGATTGTAAAGAAACTGGGTGGTGTATAGGTTAAAACCGATAGGCATGGTGGCAATATCAAGAATAGTCCAGTTACCAAACCCGCAGCACGAACAACGCAGGTTGCCACACTTCTCTGCCAGCCAGTTTTTAATCTTTTCCTGATCCGTTTGGGTTAACGGCATAAACACTAAAACCTCTTTTGTAGCGATAACCAACTGACACTATTTCAGCGCAGGATCATGCATTTGATCTGGCTGGGCGCAAGCGACAACCCGGGTGCTCCCGGTGTAGGGCCATTTTGGCCGGTCATATCCAACATGCGCGTTGCCGGCATGCCACAGATAAAAACTCCCGTGCTGCCCAGCATGTTCCGCGACGGCCCCATCACCATGCCAGAAGCCGGGTTAAGCTGTAAGCCCGCATTATCACCGTTGCTCATCGGTGTGATGGTCAGAAGATTATGGTCGGGCATCGCCAAGGTCAAAATCTTGATCTGAGAAGGAATGGCCATCATCGGGATAGCAATGTTCGGGTAAGGAATCGGCACCGGCACCCCAAGCACCGGTGTCAGGCAGACGTCTGGAAAACCAAAATCCAACCCGCCCATCTGCGTTTTGGCAAACACCATAAAAGCACCTTGTTGACGGTTAATTATTGCTTCTTGTCGGTTTCGTCCGGCTGACTACACGGTAAACCCCGTCAAAGTCTTAGCCCATATGAATGCGCTCGGCATCCATCTTCATATCGTGCCGTGAACTGATCACCGCGTGGTTGGCGCGAATCGTCAGCGTTTGCCTGACCGTTTTAAAAAACGCCCCTACGTTCAGGGTTTCAATACCTTCCACTTTTCGGCTCACCGTTTGGGCACACTGGGTGAGCGCGCCCACCACCGAATCTAGCCGGCCGGCGTAAAGTCGCCCCTCCTGAACACGCAGATTGGCTTTTTGGCCACTGATGTCCAGCTGGCGACTGGTCAGGCGGGTGCTCTCTGCCTGAAACACCAGTTCAGGGCTCAACGCCGCCACTCGCTGCCCGGCATTGAGAACCACGTCTGTGCCCGCGTTGACCGCAATTTTACCCTCCAGGCTTTGCAGGGTCACATCACCCGGAAACACCATGTCCATGGACTGGGTGGCGCCGCTGCGCTGAAGAATGGCAAGAATAAAACAGTCGCCCGACGCCTGCCGAGAGATCAGCACCTTATCATCTACCTGCGGCATCACGGTGCAGCTGAAGGCGCGCTCGGCCCAAACTCGCTCGGAGGGCAGTGCGACTTCAAACCACTGCTGGTCGCAGGCGCTGATACGGGTGACTTCAAGACTCGCGTCTGTATCTTGAGTCATCGCGGTTACGTTCGCTAGCATCGTCTGATGTCCTATTGTTGTCGATCAGCCGGGTTTAAACTGCTCGGCCTTGAGTTTTTCAGCGTCGGTGCCCGTCGCTTTGTGCCGATTGGCGCCCCGCCAGACTGTATCCTGCTCGGAAATATTATGCAGCTTTGTATACGTAAGTTCAGTGTCTGACAAATCCGCCGCGTTCAACGTTGCATTGGAGAAATCGGCGTACGTCAAATCACAGCCGGTAAATCGCGACAGGGTGCAATCGGCCCCGGTGAACTGGGTCTGAATAAGCGTGGCACCGGTAAAATCACACTGGCGCAAATGAGCGCCAATAAACAGCGCTTGATTAGCAACCGCACGCGCAAAACATGCGCCTTCAGCCTGCCCTGCCATAAACAGGGCCTGCTGCAAACCCGCTTCGGTAAAATCGGCGCCCTGCAACGTCGAGCCCTGAAAACTGGCCTGGGTGAGCGCCATTTTGGCAAACTTGGCGCCGGCCAGTTGGCATTCGGTGAACTGCGGTTTGCCCAGGCGCGTCCCGGTAAAGTCCATGCCGGTCAAATCTGCCCGCAAAAAAAAGGCCAGCTCCCATTCAGCGCCCGTCAACGTAAGCGAGCAGGATGTTGGCTGAAGTATATTTGCCCGATAGTGGCGACTGTTGTCCAACCGGGTGCCGGCAAGGGCGCACTGAACGCAGTTTAGGCCCTCGCTGCGCACCCGCTGCAGATTGGCCCGATCAAGACGGCATTCCACAAAATTGGCTTGTTTGATCACGCAGTCGTTCAGACGGCCGTCGCGCAGGTTACAGCGGTGAAACGTGGTGTTGTCGAGGGTAGACCCGGCGATACACGCGCCTTCCAGATTCACCTCGTTGAACACGGTCAACAACAAAACACAGGCGGATAAGTCCGCCGCAGCCGCCCCACATTGATTAAACACTGCAAATGAAAGATTCGAAGAAGTCAGGTTCGCCCGGCTAAAGTCACACTCGATGAAAACGGCCTGCTTCAGATTGGCCCCCACAAACTGACAGTCGCGAAAGACCACCTTATGAAAAATACCGCCGGACAGGTTCGCGCCGGTAAAGTCTTTACCCGCAAGGTCCTTGTCTACAATCGCAGGAAAATCACCCTGCCCGCCTTTCACGCAGGCTTCCAGTTGCTCTCGGTTCATGGGGCGGGCGGCCTCCAGTCCTGCAGCAAGGTACCAGTCATAAGGCAGCCGTTAAATCGGGTATTGCTCAAGGTGACGTGCAGCAGGTTGGCTTGGTACAGGCTGCCGTGGGAAAAATCTGCTTCCTGCAAACGAGCCTTGTGCAGCGAAGCCTCCATCAAATCGGCATAGCGAAAATCAGCACTGTGCAACTCCGCCTTATACCATAGGCTTTTGCGCCCAACGATGCGGTCAAAACAAGCGTCGCTGGCTTCAACACCAGAAAAGTCGCTCTGGTTCATACGGGCGCCGGTAAAGACCGCGTGGGCCAGGCTTGCCTCGCGTAAAGTCGCCTCATCCAGCAGGGAGCCGGAAAAGTCCGCCCGGTTCAGCTGACAGCCCCCCATCAGCCGGCTGTTGCGCATCTGGCACTGCTGGAACGCAACCCCGTCGGCTTTCGCCATCAACAAGCTTACTTCATTTAGCTCGCAGCGATGAAAACGGCTGCCGGTCAGCTCTGGCTGTATCATCACCACTTTGTTCAGCGTGCAGTCGTTCAAAATACAGTCACGAAACACACAGTCCAGAAAGTTGTGTTCATCCAGCCTAACTCGGTTCAAAAGACACTCAGTAAACTGCGCCTCTTGAATAGGCATCATTCCGGTGCGCAGATCGCAATCCTCAAACCGAACCGCGCGAAGCTCAGCAAAGGACAAAACAACGCCGGTCATGTCACAGTGTTCGAATACGGCGCCCTGCATCTGGCAGCGCCCAAAGTTGGCCTGATGCAAACCAGTATGACTGAAACGGGCGTTGTCCAGTCTCGCGTGGGTCAAGACCGCGCCGGCCAGATTGGCCTGGGTTAGGTCGCAACCCGCCAGGTTGGCGTATTCCAAACGAGCGCCGCTGAGGTCGATACCGCGCAGATTCTGGCCGCGAAAATCCACAAACGCGTAGTCACCGCCGGCCGTTGGTTCTCCTTTGCGGTGCGCCGACAAAAGCGCCTCAAGAATCTGTGGCTCCTGCCCCGGATGGGGCGACGATGCCGGGTCAAGGTACTGGGCCGTGATGCGGTGCTGCTCTTTCAGCTGCTCAATCGCGCTGTTTATCTGGCGCTGGGCATCACCCCAGGCCTTCTCGATGTCATCCAGTTGCACCATGGCCTGCTCGTTCGAACCCTGGCCACTGCCAAACGCCGCTTCAAGCTGCTGTTTTTGCTCGCTTACTTGCTGGCTCTGAGCACGTATTTGCTCTTGCAACTCCCGCTCGGGCCTGGGCAAAGGCTGACGTGACGCCACCGGACGCCCTTCAATCAAAGCGTCGAGGTGGTTGATCTGCTGATCAAGACCGTCGCGGGCTTCTGCGGTGTGTGCACTGTTGGGCTCTTGCGCGATCTCCTGTCGAGAGGCTTCCAGCTTTTGCTTGGCAACGGTCAGTTCGCGATTCGTTATCGACGCTAAATAGTCCTCTAGCTCGGCAAAACGCGCAGGGTCCATGCCCGCGAGTACTTTGGCAGGATTGGCCTTTGCCGGGTCAGCCCCAAACTCAGGCAGAGCTTTAGCGATCAACGCCTTAATATGCGCTTCGTCAGCAGACTCGGCCCCGGGGGTGACGGCCACCTGCGACACATCAAACTTGCCAGACACTGGGTTCAGAAGGCCTCGCTTCTCAAGCTCAGCGACGACTTCCTTCGAGTTGACATCCACATCCTGATTCAGTTTGTCCTGCTGGGCTTTGGCGAATTGCTCCATATTGGCGCCGACGGCCGACTCCTCACCGGCGCTATCAGCCCCAAGCTCCTCAAACTCGGTGGCGCAGCCCTCAGGCAGCAGCGGCCCCGTCTGCAACAAGTAGCGATAGCCCTGCTCGGGGTCGGCGCGCTTTTTCAACTCCGCCGTGTAATGCTCTGCCGGGCGCGGCGAATCCGTTTGATTTTCCGCCGCCAGCAATAAGTTCAGGATGTCGCTGCCGTCGTCTTCAGCAACCTCGAGGGTTCCCCGCGCCATGACCAAGCCTGTCATCTCGCCGGGAAACAGCCAGACCGTGTCCGTCTTCAGGGGAATTTCCCGAATCCGTGTTGAGCTGTCTTCATCGTCGCCCACCACGGCTTGTTCGACAAAACAGCGGCCACGAATGCCCGGGAGCTGGCCGGTAATCTGGGCGTGTTCGGGATGCATATTGCGAATGTCGAAAGGTTCGTTGCCCGTCAAGAAATCATCAAACCACTGGTCTTGGGCGCCGTCGTTGAAATAACGCCAGTCGATATCGTCCGGCAGGCCCAGAAAGGCCTCCGTCAGATAACGTTCGTCATAGGTGCCACTGTATCTGAAACGTTGCTCCCACATCACGCCGATATGGTCGTAAGCCGCCGGTTTTGGCTTGCTGTCAGGAGAAGACACGGCACTGCCGGCGTATTCCACATTGGGCAGGGGGTGCAGATCACCGGCGTTGCCGGGCACCGGAGTATCACCCTTGCCAAGAGGGTTGCTGGCGCATTGTTCACCGCCAAACGCATGGCGATAGTCGATGGGCATCTGCGTAAAAGGTTCGGGCTGGCTCATACCCAAAGGTCGCCAGTAACGATCACCGCTGACCGATAAAGACTTTTCCACACCGCCCACGGTGACGCCTACGCCGCCCCCGGAAACCCCGTGGCCGCCAGGCGCGTAAAAAGACCCGCTAACCAGAAATTCCGCCCGACCCTTAGGCATGGCCTGATCAAAAGGCTGGCCGGCGGCAAGGGTTTTGCCAATCATTTCCCATAAATGCGGCTCCATCACATTGCGCCCGGTATCCAGGCGAAACCCCCAGAGCATGGTCACGCTGAAAAAATGCTGACGGCGGTAGAGGAAAGTACGCGAGAGCAATCCGGTTCGCATGGACTTAATAATTCGCAATCGTAACTCCCATCCTCGTGAATTCATTAAGCCAAAGAAGAGGCTTTTTTGGGGCTTGCCTGTGGGCTTGATCAACGCCCAAGGTTCAGGCGGTAATCTTAAAACCCATGGCTTTCATTTCACTCACTAGCGCCTTATTTTCGATCGCGATTGGAAGGAGGGAAGCTTCAAACTGTGCCCCTACCGTCTTTATTGTCATGGTGCCCAGCGTTGAGTTGACGTCAAGCAGAACTGCGTCAGCCCGCAGATCAAGTTCCATCGGTTTCATACCAAATTTAATCGTCGGACCAGCCGACATTTCTCCCTCCAATGTTATACCCGCTGAGGCGGAATAGGAAAAACTCAGACTGCCAGTGACACTAATAGAGGTGGTCGCCGCTAAACTCACATTGAGGGCAAAGCTGGTATTAGCTGAAAACGAGAAAGAAACCGCCGCGCCGAACTCAAAGCTGGCCGAAGATTTGGCCGTGAAACTTTCCGAATATACATTGAGCCCACCCGCAGAGATACTTCCCCTTTCGACGGAATCTTTTTTGCCAGATACCAACGGACTGTAGGTAGTTTCCGTCCAGTTATAGCCATTTGCGGTGGTCAACTTTGAGGAATCCGACAACAGATTGCCATTTTTCAAGTGCCAGGTTTTTTCAAAGCTTTCGCCCTCGCCGCTTTTTGACCAAGACGTTTTTTGGCCGCTGCCGCTGAACGAAAGCTCAACATGCCGGCCACCCTTATTAATTGTCAGAGTGCTTACATTCTCGTTAACCTCAATGGCCTTGCCGTTTACCCTGTAGTCGTAAGAATCGCCATCGTAGGTTTTTGAAGTCCAAAAAGTGCCAGGGTCAAGCGCCGATACACTGTCCAAAACGTACTCAAATTGGTGAGTGCTGAGGGTTTCGTCACCAATTTTTGCTTTTAATTGACCAAGCTCTGGGCCACCGGACTCCAAAATGTCGTAGGAATCCGCAGCAACCTGATTCAACGTGACGGTGCTGCCCTGTTGGATGTGGTTCTCTTCGTAAGAGTTGCCCAGGTTGTAATTCCAATAACCGCCGAAATCATAAATATTGCCCTTCTGGCCGGTGATGGTGTCGTGCTGCACCAAAGACACATGGGCGTCGCGGATGACGTTGTTCCAGGCTTTGGCCACCGGTGCGTAACTTGAGTCTAAGCCATACACTTTGGCGCCAGCGGGCTTGTAACCGGCAACGTTGCCATACAGATCGTCTAGCAGAGCCGTTTTCAATTCCGCGTAGGTTTTTGCGATGCTGGGCGCCCCACCGCTCGCTGTTTTAGGGCCGTTATCCGAGTGCTTCACATTCAGTGACGGGCCGGTCTGGTAATGAAAACTCGCGCCTTCATGCCAGCTGTATCGGGGCGCCTTTACCCGGCTGATCTGGAAGTTACCGGACAGCTCATCGGTGCGCTCAAATTCATCACCATCACTCGCTCCATTTGTGTCTTCGTCGACCCGATCATTAGCCTGCTTGCGGAAGCCAAACATCGTGCTCTCGTCAATCAGGTCAGCTTCGACCTCAATGGTTTCTGTCGTTTCATCACCAAAAAAGCTGGCATAGGTGCTGACATCTAATCTGGTAGATCCTGGTAAGTCCTCTAAACCAACCCGATAGTCCAAGTTAAAGGTGCCGGGACTACCGCCCCCTGGCAACAGCTGTAATGCAGTTCCCGCCTCCATAAAGACGGCGCTGGTTGGTGAAATAGAACTGGGTAAATCCGTCCAGGCCCCGTCTGGGGGGCGATACTGCCAGCTACCAGTGCCATCGGCTGCGACAACAGCAAAAGGTAAACTGTCGTCGGATATGACCAGTGGCTGGGGATCGGCAGGTGGGTCGATGTCAGATTGCGACAGAGACACAGAGGCTGTCTGCTGTGTATCAAAAATTGGGATCGCGGTGACATCCAACCTGCCACCAGTGCCGGCATCAGAGTACTCCCAGGTATGGTAAGTCAAAGTCACGGACCCTTCGGCCCCCAACACACGCTCAAAACGCACCTCATAGCGGCCATCCAGAACCACCGCATTGGACTCGCTCATAGCCGAGAACATCAGCCAGGTGGTAGCCGTTCTTTTACGATATTGCCATACGCCCTTGTTGGTCGACTCCAGACCAACAACCGCAATGCCCCTGGTTGCATCCGAGGTCAGGGCAATCAGCGGTTTAGCTTCAATTTTGTGGCTGGTGCTTGCGCCCGAGGCAGCGCCGCTCACGACCGAACGAATGGTAATGTGCTGGCCGCCCAGAATCTCTTTACGCTCAAGCCCCTCGGTCATTACAACCCAACCATCACCCGCATGGTCCGGTGCGCCCAGATGCATGTAGGTATTTTTGTGAGGTGAGAACAGCTTGATGCGCTTGCAATCTTCCCGGTCCTCAATTTCGATTTTGTTGCCTTTGCTGGTCTGGATGATGTTCTTGGTCTGGTTCTGATCGGTAATAACGCTGGGCTTGGAATGGTTGGGCACCGCGCCACTGATAACCGGCCGGTCAGGGTCACCCCCAATAAAGGTCAGCAGCACTTCTGCGTTTTTACGCAGCGGAAAGTGCATGCCCTCGCCTTCACCGGCGTAGGGCTGCGCCATGCGAATCCAGCAGGAGGCCTTGGCCTCTTTGCGAGTCACCCGGTCAAAAGGAAACACCACTTTGTAACGCCCGGTGCTATCCACTTGGGCGTATTCGCCGTCGGTCTCAGAATCAATAAACGCGTTCATGGTGCCGTAAAAGCGGGGCCTGGCGGTATCGCGCGCGGGGCGAAACTGAACGTCGGTTTCCAGGGCCGTAAAGCTGTTGCGGTAGGCTCCGTTCTGGCCGCTCTCACCGGTTTGCAGGCTGGGCGCCGAGCCTTCGTGATCAATCGCAAGAATCTGATAGGGCTGGTTCATGGCCGCACGAAAATGGCCGCTGAGCATCACCGTGAATCCTGGCTGCAAGCGGCTGACCGTACTGTCGCCGTAGTAGCGGCGCTTTTCGGTTAAAATCTGCTGCGCCGCAACCTCTGCCAAACGGCGGGCTTCACCCGGCGAGCCCACATGGCTGCCGTAATCGTACACTTCGCCAAGGCCGTCAGGGTCGACGTCGGCGTGGCCCTGAATGTTAACCGACGGGTTTTCATCGTTGTAATCCTTGTACACCACCCGCGCCGGCATCCGTTTCTGGCGGCAGACCAAGCCGTGCACGCCGTCTGGGAAATCCGTCACCTGCATCCCGCTGGGCGCGCTAAACCGAATGTCTGGCGCGGTCAGTGCGTCTTGGCCCTGCAGCGAATCGCAGAGCACCAGCCGGTCAATTTTGTCGTCGTGTTCGAAAAAGTAGTAAATACCCACGCGTTCCATCAGCCGGCTGAGAAAATCCAGATAGCTTTCGTCAAACTGACAGCACAGTGGCAAGCGCCGGTAGTGGCCGTCCAGGCGCAGGTCGTAGTCTAGGCTGGTCAGGCCGCAATAACCCAGAACGCTCTCGATAATTTCCGGCAGCGTTTCGTCAACGTGCACTTCGTTACTGCGATAGAGCGACAATTTGTGCAGCCGCGGCACCAGCACGGCCTGGTAAATGGTAAAAGGTCCGCTTTGGCCGATCACGTCAAACTGCAGCAGCTCGCCGTTGATCTGGCGGGTGTGATCGCCAACGGTCATCTTCAGCGCCGCAGGCTGTCGCAAGAGCCCGTCAACATCGACGTCGGCGCCGCGCGACTTCAGCTCTAGGGTGAACCGAAAAAGCTGGGACACCCCTTCGGTGCCGGTAAAACTGACCAAGCGCAGGGGGTCATCATCAGGCATCGCCTTGCTGATAAATTCGTACGAAATGATCGGATTGCTCATAACAACGGCTCCTGAAAGTACCCGTCCACGTTCAAACCCAACCCATCATAAACGACGTGTTGATACCTAAATGCAAACCAAGAAAAAGCGCAAAAAACACCTTGTTTAGGCGATACATGGTGGCAGCGCGATCGGTTTTGCACACCACATCCGTGGTGAAAGAACTGACAATACACAGCACCGTGCCCACCGACGTGGTCGTCAACAGGCTGTCAGCCAGCGTAAATTCCGTAGTGTAGGGCATTTGGTTAACCAGCAGGTAAATGCTGCCGATGGTCGAGAAAATAGCACCGGACGCCAGGGTAACCCTCGGCTGCAGCGGAATCACCGGGTGCGCGCGGCGCGACATATTGACCGCCAGGGTCATCAGCACAAACAGCGTGGCCACAAAAAATCCGATAAAAATGGTCGTGAACAGGCGCCGTCCCTCGCGCTCAAGGGTCATCACCAAACTGACTCGGCTGAACTCAGAGGTCGTTTCAGACCCCAGAGCCGGGTCGCCAAAGCTGGTGTTGTACCGGTGCGGTGATACGTCAATGCGATAGTCCTGCAGCTTCCAGCCGTCTGGAATGAGGCTTTCGTCAACGCGAGTACCCGCCACGTCGGGTATAAACGTCAGGTTTGCGGCAGTTTGTTCAATATCCTCTAAGTGGATATGCAACGTCTGGGTGTCAAAGGGGTAGCGCTTAATGTCCCACTCTTCATCGATAAGCGCCCGGAAACTCATCACATCCCAGATTTGTCCGCCGGAAACCTCACGAACGCCGTTTTGCTGACTCCAACTCTTGCCATTGATAACCTCTGTTCGGCTGGTCGGGTCGTAATCGGGGTTGTCGTGAAGAAACCACACCCAGAACTGAACATTGTACTGGCTGTTATGCATGTCAATGTCATAAAGATTGGTCAGATACAGGCCAACTTTTACCTCGGTGGCGGCAAAAGACGCACCGGGAGCGCCGGTTAGCACCAACACCAAGAGGCAGGTGCGCCCTATTAGCTGAAAAAATTGCTGCATTAGATCGCTGCTCCTGGGTCAAGCGGCGCCGTTTGTGGGCGCCAGAATGGGGGCGCTGGCCTCAAACTCGAGACGCACGGCAGGCATTAATTTCTTGATATTGGGCAAGGCGCTCTGCTGCCAGGGAATCGAGTCACAGCCGCGAACCAGCAAATTCATGGAGGGACAGTCGCGGCTGATTCGAATCACCTTTCGGTAAATAACGTCAAGACCCGAACCATTGATGAAATCCAGCTCCTGGAAGTCCCAAGTCATGGTGGCCGAGTTGCTGCGAATCGTGTCATCAAGCAGATCATTCAGCGGCTGGCGATCCGTTTGGCCGTGCAGGCGAATGCGCCCTCTAAAATACAGAGTGTTGCTGTTTTCCTCGCGCCAAACGCGATACTGCTGATGTTCAATATTCATAAAAACGGTCCTGGTTGAGCGTTTACCGAGCGCGCCTGATGATCAACAGGGTGAGGTCATCTTGCAGAGGCAAGCCGTCAAGATGGTCTTTTACATCGGCCATAACCGCCGCTAAAATGTTCTCGGGCGTGGCGGCGCCGTGCAGCTGCAGTTGCGCCATCAGCCTGTCTAAGCCGTAAAACTGACCGGCCGCGTTTTCGGCCTGGGTAATGCCGTTGGTGTGAAGCACCAGGCTTTGGCCAACCGCCAACCTAACCGTCAGGTGGCGGCACACGAGGCTGATGTCGTCGATCAGTCCAAGCGGCAATCCCAAGCCGGTTGTATCCAGATTTTCGACCCTGCGCCTGTCACGAATCACCAATAAATCCTGATGCTGACCGGCAACCGTGAAGGCACCACCGCCGTCGTAATGCAGCAGCGACAGCGTGGCGTGCTTTTCCGACTGCTGGCGCTGAACATCGTCGTAAACCAAGCGATTGATGCGCTGGTATTGGGCTTCGGGGCCGGCATCTGACCCGCCCGCCGAACCCGTGTCCAGTACCGCCCGGATGGCCGTGCGCAGCATCAGCATCATGACCCCGGTTTCCAAACCATGACCCGTCACATCGCCGATGCTGAACCAGCCCCGATTGGGCCCGGTTGCGATAACATCAAAATAATCACCACCCACCAAATCGGCCGACTCGCTGCCGGTGGCAACAACCAGCTCTGTAAACGGGGTCAGATCGTCGCGACCCGGCAGCATTTGCTGCTGCAGGCCTTTGGCAATATCGACCTCGGCGCCCAGGCTGTTTTTTTCCGACTCCAGCTTTTCGTTCAGCTGCAGAATTTTGTCGCTGGCGGTGGACAGTTCGCTGGTGCGTTTTTGCACCAGGTCTTCTAGGCCCGCTGAATAATCCCGAATTTCGAGCGCCATGGTATTGAGCGTGGAGGCCAGCACGCCGAATTCGTCACGGGAACGGACGTTGATCGGTTTTGAGAAATCCCGCCTGCTGAAACGATCGGCGCCCCGGCGCAGGCGATCAATAGGCATGTTAATCACGCCTGCAAGTATGAAACTCGCCAGTACCGCCAAGGCGAAGGCCACGCCAAAAAGCGACAAACAAAAGTTGAACAACACATCGAGCTTTTTCGCCCGCTCGCCAACCGAGTAATCCAGGCCCAGGCTGGCGATCACCTCGCCGCTGGCATTCTTGATGGGCACAACAGCGGTCATAAAGGTGCCCCACTGATCGCTGTACCAGCCGTCGCTCACCGCAATTTCGCCGTCAACAAAGGGCTGCACGAACAGCGCAGGATCGCCGGCGTACACATTGCCAATGGGGTTCGGCTCGGGCCCTTTGTCCAGCTTTTCGTAATAGGTGTCGGCTAGGAACGCCACCAGTCCCTGACTTTTCAGCTGTGGGTTCTGCGCCATCAGATACACCCACTGTATGCCGGGGTCTTGCTGCCCGCTGCCGCTGATACTCTGCGGCAGAGCACCAACGGGCCTAACCTCCTGTGAGGAGCCAAACTGCACTTGGCGCAGCAACTGCACAAGGTGCTGGTACAGGTAGCTTGCGTGGTACTCGTCTTGGGCCTGCTTGGAAAGAAACTGTCGCGCCTCGTTCTCCAACACCGTCAGCTCATCGGCGTCCAGTTCCGCAAACTCAGTGAACAGCTGGTCGCGGAATAAGGTGATCAGCTCGCGGTCTTCGGCGCGGAACATATAAGTCCCGCTATGGGCAAGGTTGCTCAGCCGACCGCGCACCTCCTCCAGTATCAGGTCTTTGGTGTGGTTGTAGAAATACGTCAGGGTGCCACCGGTTACCACCAGCGTCAGCAGAGTAATCAACAAACTAAGCTTAAACGTGAACGAAATACGCATGGGTCACGGGGTACCTCTTACAAAAACCAGCATAAACATACCTCAGCGCCGCTTACTGCCAGCCGCTTCACAGCCGGCCTTGCCGCGAGCTGTGAAGCGGCGTTCATTCAATCTGATAGCGCGTCAGCGCAAATGAGAAGTAAACGATGCTTGAGAACATAATGACATAGGGCAACCCGTCAGGGCCCACCAGCGCCATGGCCGCACCAATCAACACGATACCAATGGTGCCGCCGCCGCTTTCCATGATCGAATAACCGGCGTTGGCGGTTATTAAATCCTCGCCGGTAAAGCGCTCGGCAATCATGGTTAAAGACGTCGAGTAAATAGACCCAATCACCCCTCCCCAAATAAACAGCAGCGCCCATGCCTGGTAGGGCTCGTAAATAGCAATCGGCAGGTAGACCGCACACACCATGCAGAAAAACGAGTTCAGCACGATGATGTAGCGCCGGTCAAAGTAGTCTGAAAGCCAGGTTAAAGGCACCTCCAGAATCAAAGAGCCCAGCATAAAGGCAGTGAACAACAAAGACGCATCCGCCAGCGAAAGGCCATTGCGTAGGCCATAAATGGTAATAAAGGAGGTTACACCAAACAGCGAAACACCGGCCATTGCCACCGCAAACATCGGCCCTTTCGCCAGCATGACGCTGTGCCAGATGCGCGCCTTGCCCTCGAACTGAAAGCGCGGCACCAGCCACAAACCGAACAGAATGGGCACAACGGCCAAGGTGCTTATCACCGCGCTGATACAATAGCGAATGCCGTTGGCCGCGTAGGCTTGGTCAAACCCGTACTGCACGACCAAAGCGACAAAAGAGCTTCCAAACGGCGTATTCAACAGGTTCCATTCATCAATAAGGCGCAGCGTCAGCGGCCCCAAAGCCAAACCCAGTGACACGGCCGTGCCGTAAAGGGCAATCATTAAACCGGCGTTTTTTCTGAACTGCAGGCTGTTGACCCAGGTTTGCATCAGAATCAGAAAAGTGAAAGCGCCAATGCCGTGAATAAAAATACCCACCAGCCAAAACGACACATCGTCAATAAACGGAAGGAACAACAAGGGCGGAACCCGGAACAGGGTCAGCGCCACCAGTGAAAACCGCATACCCAGGTACTTCAGCAGTTTGGGCAGAAGAAAACAGATGCCCAACGCCGCAACGGTTTCAGTGGCCAGAATAAAACCGATCAGGGTGGTGGAAATGCCGTTTGTTTCCATGGTGACCGGAAACAAAACCGCATTCATCCCCATAGACAAGGACACCAAAAAAGTTGCCGCCACATTCAGCAACAAACTGATCGATACGTGTTTAACCGGCTCTTGCGTCTTAGTCATTAGTGCCGCAGCTCCCCGCTGGTCGCCGTCTCGATGGATGGTGGCCGCTCTGCTACGCAATCCTTCGTGCTGTCCATGTAATACTCGCGCAGCGCAGGAAAACCGTTGAAGCCAACCGTTGAGAAACAACCGGTGTAAGCCCCTGCCCCCTGGAACAAAACGCTGTCGCCTTCGTCTAGGGTGTCGGGCAGTAACAAACGCTCACTCTCATCGTAAAGAATGTCGTCACTGTCGCAGGTTGGGCCGGCCAAAATAGCGGGCTCAAGCGCACCGCCCTGGTCCTGCGACGTCACTATGGGATAACGCACGATTCCGGCGTCGTGCAAACCGTTAAAGCGGCCTACGTCCAGATACACCCAACGTTTACGCGCCTCTGCGTCGCCGCGTTCAGACACAAGCACCACCTTTGAGGACAGAACGCCGGCGTCGGCTGTCAGATAGCGCCCGGGCTCAACCACATAATGCAGGCCTGCGGGCAACAGGCGGCGGATGGCGGTGGAAATGGCATCACCGTAGGCCTCGATGAAGTCTGGCCGTATTAAAGCCTGCCCAGCCACCGGCGTGGTCAGCGCCGGAAATCCCCCGCCCAAATTCACCAGGTTTAGCGCGTGGTTGTAGGGTGCCAAGCGGTCCGCCAGCCTTGCCACGTCTTCCAGTGCTCGTACCCAGGCTTGCGGGTCGGACTGCTGAGACCCCACGTGAAAAGATACGGCCTGGGCGTCCAGCCCAAGATCCGCCGCTCGCCGCATCATATCGGCGACATCAGCAACCCGGGCGCCAAACTTGCGGTCAAGCCCAAACGCCGCCCCCAGGCCGTCGGTTTCCAGGCGCACACTGATTTTGACACCCGGTGCATGGCGCGCCACTTTCTCAACTTCCATCGGCGAATCCACCGTAAAGCTATGAATGCCGGCGGCGTAGGCGCGTCTTATCGAAGCCGATGTTTTGATGGTATTGCCAAAGTGAATGTCCCTAACCGCAGCACCTTGCTCCAGGCAGCGCTCGATTTCAGGCCAAGACGCCGCTTCGAATCGCGCCCCCAATCCGTTCAGTGTTCTGATGATCTCCGGTGCGGGATTGCATTTGACCGCGTAGTAAACCGACACAAACGGCATAGCGTTGATAAGCCGCTTATATTGGCGCTCTACAACCTCTAGATCCATCAGCAAATAGGGCGTCTCAATATGAGGATTATTCTCAAAAAAACGCCAGTGTCTTTTTGTTACCGTCATAGCATTATCGCCTTCGAATTTTTGTTTAACGGGGAGTGACCGCCGCCCATACCGATTCAGAGAAAAAGCCCGAGCTTTGCCGCCTTGCTTGGTGTAACTGGCGAGCCTAGTGAGCGTCAGGCCCTCGTTGCATATTACGAACTAGCAGGAGTCGCTTATTATTGATAACGCAGGAAAAATTGCGCATAAACCAAACCAGCGCTGCAATCAGGTAAGAGATAAAAAAGGCCGTTACCATGGCCCGAATGGTAGCGCGTTTAATGGGCGCTAGGCGTTCAAAATAGGCTGTGGCATCAATGTCGATGCTCAGCACACCCACCGCGTTGCCTTCGGCGTTGGTGAGAGGAATGTGGCCGCTGATGAACGAGCCCCACTCGTCGGTGTAGGGCTCCTGCGAGGTAGTGATTTTATTGTCGCGCAGCGCTTCTCTGAGCTCTGCGCTGGCATCCACGTACTCCTCCATGATGCCTACGGCGTCTGGGCTGTTCGCCGGTACTAGGTCAAGCACGAAGTATACTTTATCGTTTTTTAATACGGTGGTGTAGGCAAACGGAATAGTGTCGTCTGCTTCGATGGTTTTGCGCAAAGGCTCAACCGCTTGCAAATAGGCCGCAGACGTTTTCTGATCCCGCGAACGAAAGTCGTTGTGCTGTTCGCTATCAATAAAGTTCGCTAACAATTCGCCCGTACGCACCAGCCCATCACGGATTTCACCTTTTTGCGCCTGCAAAGCATGGTGATAGACAAAAAACGTGGTGACGAAGATTGCGGCAAAAAAAATGAGGCCCACAACGACCGCCTCCGTCAGCGGGCGAAACCTGTACTCCTGCGCCCTTGCGATATCGCTGTCGAAATCACCGCTGTGCATTTTCTCACTCATTTCGATTCACTCCAGAGTTCACCGGGCACGGCACCCGGACTCAGCCCAAGTTGCGCCTGCTCTATCAACAGCGACATTAGTAGGTATCCAGGCGGCGATCGCTTTCGCTCGGCGTTGCCTGACCGCTTTGTTCGTCACGTATCACGGCAAGCTGCTCTTGCAGCACAAACCGAAGCGCCAAAGCGTCATCCGGCCAGGAACGGCGCACCTCTATACGGGCGTCGTTGAACAGCCAAAAAGCATGCAAACCATACATCTCGTAAACTTCGGTGGCTACCTGTGGCAATCCATATTTATTGCTGATCATCTCAATCAGTCGCGCAACACCTGCGGGCGTGTTCATCCCGGGAAATCGATAACGCAGTTCGCCCGGCAGCCGGTTGCCCAGGCTATAACCCACAAACAGCCGATCGGCACCGCCAATAAGCGCCGATGCCTCGTAAACGTCGTACCACTGGCTGTTCTGTTCGCGCAGCGTGAGGCCGCCGGCTTGCACAATGCGCTTGCGCAGCAGCTCGCGCTGCGCTTTCACCAGCGGCGTCCCAAAAAGTGACAGGTGGTCGGCCATGGTTACCTCTTGGCCGGGAGCCTGAAGCACCCGCTGCAGCGCCGCGTCATGGCCGTTCGCCGCGGCCTTACGCAGCCACGCCAGGGCCTCAACCTGCTGTGTCCGGTCGGCGTAATAGCGACTCAAGTGATATTGCGCTGAGGGCAGGTCTGCGCTTGCGGCCTGCAGGAACCAGGCTTCTGCCTGGTCGTCATCGCGGGCAACGCCCACGCCGTACTGGTACATCAAGCCAACCGAGTTCTGCGCGGCAAGGTGCCCCTGCCCGGCCGCCGCCAACATCCAGCGAAAAGCCTGCGAGTCGGTGTTTGCGCTCTTGCTGCGCTGATACACGCCGGCCAGATAAAACTGCGCCTCGGCCAGGCCGTTATTTGCAGCCCGCTCAAGCCAGTTCATCGCCTGTTCCAGGTTCTGCGACAGGTGACGCCCTTCGGCCAAATTTCGGCCAAGCAGCCATTGCGCCTGAACATTCTCTTGCCGCGCGGAACGCTCTAGCCATTCGCGACCGAACTCGGGGTTAACCGGAACACTCAAGCCTCGCATAAACATCACGCCAACCAGGCGCTGGGCCTCAGAATTGGCTTGTGCGGCATTGGCCGCCAGCGGATAAAGCTCATTCATTGCCTTGAAGTAATCGCCCCGGTCAAAGGCCTCTCGGCCAGTCTCTAAACGCTCGCCGTCCGGCTGCACAAACACCGCGGCATTCGGGTCGGCCGCTGTCAAGTCCGCGACAACCACGGAGTCTCCGGGCTCCGGCGGCGACGCCGAGAACAGCGAACAGCCCGACAGTACGAGGGTCAAGCCTGAGGCAAGCGTCCACGCCGCTGCCCCGGCCCGGGTTTTGCCCGCCATTTTGGTTACCCCTATCATCCGATGTCGCCAACAATGGGCACCAACGCCCGCTGACGCTTGGCCAAACGACGATCAATATCATCGGCGACGTAGTTGCACTGTTGGGTAAAAATCACGCCGCCGGTTCCCACATCGCTGCCCACCTGCATCACCAGGTCAATGCCGCGCTTCTTAAGCACCGAAATGTCGCGCCTGTGCTGTTCCAGCCGTTTCCAATCGCGCTCCATTCGCTGGGCTTCTTCAATTTTTAGCACGTCGGCCATCAGTTTTTGCAGGGCGTATTCACGCTCCTGCAACAGCTGCTGCTGTCGAAAACGCTTCGAATCGAGCCAGCGGTGAACCGCCAGCGCAGAGGCCAACAGCACCAGCAGCAGCAACCAGCGGTATTCCAGTAGCCACTGGGTAACGCCTCCCAGCAGATCCCAGACAGTCTTCGGGTCTAAATACTCAAGGGCCGCCGGGTGGCTCACCAACGCCGGCAAGTTGCTGCGCAGCAGAGCGTCGTTAAAGCCAAAAGGCGCCAGCGCTTCGCGGGTGCGCGGCTGCGTGAGCACCGCCATGATCCGATAAACAAGCTCGCGCGATGCGCTGTCACGAACCATCAGCGCCAAAGGCGTGCGCAGCGTGGCCTGATTGGCGGCAGGCACGAGCCGGTTGGGCGCCGTGTAAGTGCCAAGCGCGAATTCAGCGGGCTGGTAAAGTGGCTCGGCGACCATCACAGCTCCCAGGCCCGTCATGTCCGAAAGCTGAAAGTTGCCGCCGGCGAATAACGCTTGTAGGCGCTCATCGAAGCGGTGGGTTAAAACATAGGCGCCGGTGTTTTCACCCACCGAATCCAGCGCTGTGGCCGTCAGGGCAACGCTCTCTTGCAAACCGGCCGCGCCCAAAAATTCTTTGGCCAGAAACCAGTCATCGCTGTCTGGCGTACCCGCCGCCAGGGACAAACTGCTGAAATCGCCCGGCAGGCGGGCGTCCAGACCGGCGGGCACAATCAAATGTACGTAGCCGTAGCCCAGCGCGCTGAGACTGCTCAGCGACGAACGGTCTGCCAGCGCCGCCGGCGCCACAATGGCAAGATCGGCAGTATTGGTCAGCAAAGCCGACGCGTTCTCGCGGGAGCCCGCGCGCGCGACCAGCTTCACCTGATAGCGCGAGTGAATTTCAACCGCTCGTTTAATCTGCTCGCCAAGCTGGTGGGTCACCGACCCCTCAGGCCCCGTGCCCAAACGCAACAGAGTCTGCTCCGTCGACAACCTATAACCGTAAAATACGATCGCAATCAGGAGGGCGAAAAGAATGATCCAGCTAATATACTCACGCAACCTGTAAAGCCACATCGCTCGCACCTGCTAAGTAATAACCTATTGTGATTGACCCGAAACACTCGCCAACGGCGTGCTTGAAAGCCGCCTGCATTGGCCGCGATGCCTCGTCATCTCCGTTCTTTGTTATAGCCACTTTTTACTATTAAACGCCTTTCAAGCCTGGCCTGTGCCAACGCTCAGGCCAAGGCAATTTTTGCGGTCAAAATGTCAACCGCAGATTCTGTCTGCGCCCGGTCGCGATCGTACAGCCAGCTGCTTTGACCCAAACACGCCCATTGGGCATCGCCCAAGGCCAGCGGCTGCGCCTCGTTGGCAGCGATAGTCAGCAGCAGGTCGCACTCCACCGGCGTGTTCAAGTAGTAACGGATCAGCGAGATCAACAGCAACCAGTTTTCGCCTTCGTTCATCAGCGTGTTAAACACCGAATGAGGCAGCGGGCCGATCAAAATCTCAATGCGCCCCGAAAACTCTTGGGAAAGACTACCCAACACGCTGCCCTCGCCCAAGCAATGCCCGTGCTCCCCTAGGCTCAACCGATATCGCGTTGGAATACGGAACTCTCGCTGCACACACTGGTCAACCGTCACCGGGCTGCCAATGAAATCCTCCAGCATGGCCTGCAGCCCCGCGGCTGAACGCTGCCGCGCCGCAAATAACGACAAGTATCGTAGCAACAGATGCGAGTCTGGCACCTGTGCCCGCAGCTCCGGCGCGCGCAGCCCAATCAACGACCACAACACCTCGAGCAATCTGGCGTCCGCCGACTCGGTTAAGTCGTAGAGCGGGCGGTGTTTTTCTTGCGCCCGCAGATACAGGTCGTAAAGACGCTGCTGAAACACGTCCAAAAACGCCCGACCGCCGTTTTGGTCTTCCTGCTCGGCCAGGATCAGGTCTTCGGTATAAAAATTTGGCAGCGGCGAAGAAGCCCCATAAAGCCCGAGAAAGCTCGTCTCAACGTCGTAAATCGGCCCTTCGCCGGCGCTCAGTTCGCCCTTTTTGCCAGTGTCGGGCACACTTGGCGCCGCCGCGTCCACACGGGTAATGCGCACCACAGACGACTGCGGGCGGTTCATATCAAGCGCCGGCCGCACACGAATCGCGCGCTGGGGATCGTGCCCACGGCGCTCACTGATCTGTCGCAGCAGCCGCATTGCCTGAAAAAATGAAAAAGACGACGCTTGCGTTAGCAGCGTGTGCTCCAGTGCTTCATCAGTCATAGCAGTGCCTGCCGCCCAAGTCGCACCGGCCACTCGGTTTGCGCACCGCTGACGGAATCCTCCATAACCAGCTGAGTAAACACATTAAACCCCGAGCTGCTGGCGAACAGATGGTCCAGCAAGCAGCCAAACAGATAGCGGTCACCCTCACCGGAAAAATAGTCGCTGCGGGCCAAAACACGGATTTTCTGGCCGCGCAAAAAGCTTTGCTTATGCAGCGTCTCCGCCGGTTCCACACACACCTCGGTGATGGCGTCCACACGCTTGGTGTTGGCAATGAAACGCCGCTCGTCTTCACTGTCAGAGGGTATGTAATGGCGCAGCAGGGTTTTTAGCGTGTCTGCGCTGGCCAGCGACATGTAATTTAACGACAGGTCCGACAACAGGTGCCAAAGCGCGTCGCTGCGCAGCATAGGACGGATGCCCGGGGTGGGGATCGTCAAATTACGGAAAGTCACCAGCTCAGACGTGCTCATGGTGGCCTGGTCAATATCACCAGGCTCCAGCGCGGTGGGCAGCAGATCATTAAAGCAAGTCACGGTGGCGCGAAACACTTCCCGGTCTGCCGGCGGGTCTGACGGCGGAAACGCCAAGCTCACGTAGGTTTCAGTCACGTTGTCATTCTCTGACAGCCGAAAACTCATCATGAACCGGGCGTTTGCGCTGTCTTTCAGGTTAAACGCCCCAATCGGCAGAAATCGCCGATTGCCGCGCCGCCCCCGAGCCATGCTTTCAGCCTTGTGAACGGCGAAAATCGGCAGTCGCGTACGGCTGTCACTTTGCACTGTCAGGCGCACTTCGTGGTCTTTGTGATCGATCAGAACGGGCTCGGTTTCGGCCTCAAACAAATTCACCGCCGGGGTGGCGTGAAGATGAACGTGATTCACCGATACCGGCGGCAAGGGAAAATCCGGAACGCCGGCCTCAAAAGTCAGCGCAAAGTAGGTGCCGTTGCCCCGCTCTCGCCATTGGGAGAGGTCGATATCAACGAACAGATATTTTTTCGGGAACAAAAAATATTCCTGCAACAGCGCGAACGCCGGCAGTTCGGTTTTAGAGCGCTTGTACAAGGTTTCACTGTCGGCAAAACCCACCGGCTGGATCACCGAGGCGCTTAGCGACACGCCCTGTTCGCGATTCTTGCCGCTGTTCACATGTACCGCAGTAACGCTGCGGTTGAGCAGCAGGTACAGGTCGGCCGCCTCATTAAAACCACCGCTTAGAAACAGGCGCATCCGGTCGCAGTGCACTTCAGCAAGCGTTGTATTGAGCAGTTCAAAGTCAAGCTTGAAACTCACCTGCCGGCCACTGTGATCACCGATGGCGTCGTTTTCCAGGTAGCGGGCGCCGACGAGCGTCAGCGGCATCACGTCCAGCGGCAGGCAGGTACGGAAACGACAGGTTTCGGCCGGCCGACCTTCTTGCTGCATGCTTTCGGTCAGCACCTGTCGGGAATCCACGTAAGTTCCGGCGGGCACGCGCAACGTCTGGTTCAGACTGACTTTGGGCTTGAACTCCATCACGGTGACCGAGGGCATCGGGCGCAGGTAGTCCGGGCAGACAATCTGGGCCAGGCTGTATAAAAATGTGGGGAACTGTTCGTCCAGTTCGCGATGAATATTAGCCGTCAAAAAGGCGAAACCCTCCAGCAGACGCTCAGTGTCTGGGTCGGTGGAAGATTCTTTGAGCATACCCGCCAGCCCAGGGTTGGAGATGGCAAAATCGGCGGCCGTTTCTCGCAGCAGGCGCAACTCTTTCTGGTAGTAGTCCTTAAACATACTCTGTCAGCCTATTCGAAGTCACAGGTACCGTCTCCCCGCAGCAGCGCCGTCAGTTCCACCGGCAGCGCCTCTCGATTAACGATGAGCAAACCCTGAATCAGAAACCGGCACGCGGCGGCACCCGGGTTATCGTCAGGCACAATGGCCAGCCTTAGCTGCTGCAACCGTCGCTCGTAACGGCTGATCACTTGCTTTAGGGTGCGTTCAATCTCGGCTTCGTCGTGGGCGCGGGAGCCCAGCGCCAAATCCGGCACGCCGTACTCAGGGTCAATCATCACGCTGCCGCGCCGGGTATTAAGCAGTCGCCACAGATGGCCTCGCACCGACACCTGATAATCGGGCTCGGCCCGGTGCTGCCCGCTGTCCAACCGCTGTTCAGGGCCCCAGGGCGAGTCAAAGCGCAGGCCCGCATAGCGTTCCATCAGTCTTTGGTCACTCATGATTCAGGCCCAGATTCACCGGTTAACATCCCACACTGCCTCGTACTCCACGTCGCCATCGGCGCCCCAGTTCCAGCGGATTGCCTCATAGGCAACAGATATTTTTTCCATAGGCCGATAATGCTCATAGCGCTCGTCAAGGTAGTCCACACTCCAGGGCTGTATAGCCACAATCAGCGCGTTGGTCAGAACAACGGTGTAAAACAGCTCTTCTTTACCTTCTGACGTGTGCCTGAACCAGCGGATCTCAAGCAATTCCAACAGCTCCTGACGGCACAGGGCCTGATACAGCTTGGGCGTGCTGGCGTCCACTTCTTTGCTCAGCACAACCGGACGGTGCACCGGATTACCGGCGGTAATCTGGGTTTCCTGACGTGCCGGCAGTTCAATCAAGTGGTCGAACGACAAAACTTCTATCGTGTCTTCTTGACCCTGTTTGAACGAGGAGCCCGCAATCGCACCCTGATTTTCGCCGGTGATCGTCATGTAGCCTGGTATCGACATAAAGCGTCAGTCTCCTTGTGTGTTACTGCCCATCGGCGCCCGTACTCAAGGCCCCACGTCAAACCTTGCCGTCATCGCCTTGGCTCATGCCCATATTTACCGCCAGCTCATACTCGTCACCGCCGTAGCGGATATGGGGCGTTAACACCAGCTTGAACGTGTGCCAGTCGGCGCTATCCACAGAGCCGGCCTCAACCAGCAACGCTTTTCGCAGCGGTCGCCGGGCCCGCACGGCCGGGGCTGGGCTCTCAACGTCCGACACATAACTTTTCAACCAGCTCACTAATTCGCCCTTTAGATCGGCCAGGCTGCGGCTTGACCCCAAGTTTTCGCGGTAAATCATACGCAAGTAATGGGCAATCCGCAGAATGATGAACAGATAAGGCAGCTGCGCGCCCAACCGAGTTCCCAGAGGGACGCTGTGGCTGCCGAGACGGCGCTGAAAACACCCCCAGCGAACCGAGTTGGCCGCGTGAAACAAAACACTATGGCTCGCCTTGGCAACGCTCAAAGGCGCCAGCCCCATGCTGATCAGGTCTGCCTCTCGGTTTTCCGACACCAGCACCTCCAGCGGGTAGACTCGTTCACCGGTTTCGCGATTAATGGTTTCAGGCAGGCCCTCCACCAGGCCGCCATCGGCGCCGGTCAAGTGGGTGCACATGCGAAATCGCCGAAAGCTGCGCAGCAAACAACCGCCCATGGCAAACGCCGCGTTGCCCCACAGTGAGCTGTCGCCAGCGGCGTTCAAGGTTTCTACCGCCAGGGTTTCCGACACGCCACCCGGCTCACAGCGCCAGGCATCCCGCAGCAGAATGTGAGGTAACGTCAGAACGATGTAGGCCGCCGCCTCGGTTTGCTGAAAAGCTCGCCATTTGAGGTACTGCCGTCCTTCTAACATTTCCTGCAAAGAGGTCAAACCCGACAGCGCCGCAAACGACTTAACCCCGAAAAACTCCGCGGCCACAGAGCTGATAAACGGACAGTGCGCCATGCGGCAAATCTCACCCAGCCGCGACAGCATCTCTACGTCTTCGGCGCCATAACCAAAGCGGTAATCGGCAATAACAGCGCCGTAGGGGCGCCCGCCGTATTGGCCGTACTCCTGGCTGTACAGCAGCTCGAAAAACTCGCTTTCCTCCAGGTCGGCGCTGTATACCAAATCGTGCTGCAAGCGCTCGCGGGGCACCGAGGCGAAGTCTACCTGGCTGGCAGTGTCTGATGCGGCCTGAAGCACCAGCCAGTGCAGGCTGCGCCACGCTGCTTCAACTCTCTGGACATCCGGATGGTGCAGCAAACAATTCAAAACCTGGTTCAGATCAGCTTCAAGATCGGTAATCAAAAAATCCAGCCAAGCCCGGGAAACGGCTTTGCCAGTGGCCGTTACCAAGCCCTCGGCCCAGTGGGCGTCACCCTCTATTTTCTCCAGCGCCAGCCACCGCAGCTCTTGCGCAGACAGTGTTGGCAGTACCACCTCGGCGTTAACGCCGGCCTCACCCGCCGCCGATCTCAGGCGTAGGATCAAACCGCGAATGCGCACCAGCAGAGGCTCGTTCGCCAGTAAATCGTCCGGATGAAAACTGTGAAGGCTGCGCAGCGTAACCAACAACGGTTCGGTCACAAGGCGACCCACGGTCGGGTGGTTCACGGCGAGCTGATGCCTGTCCAGGGTGAGGGTGATGTTCTGTGCGGCCATCACTTCGTCAAAGTTACGCACACCAACGGCCGATATGGTGATGGGCCGGGGGTTGGCGGGTTGCTGGCCAACGCCGAAGTCTGCCAACACCAAAATACGCAACGGCAGCACCACGTCTTTGTCTTCCCGCGAGGAATGAAAAGACAGGCTGAACTGGTCGAACCAGGCGTCAAGTTCCTTCACCATATTAGCGACCTGGGTTCCAGCACGCTGCAGCTTGCTGTGGTGGTTGGCCAGGACGGCTGTCCAACAGCCTGAGAATTTCCTGGTGCCCGCGCAGAATGTACTGGGGATCAATATAGGTCACGCCGTATTCTCGCAGCTGCTGCTCATAACGGGGGAAATCGGCCGGTGTGAAGCGTTTGCTGCCAGACCGGAAATCGTCCAGAAATGTCGGAAATCCGGCGGGCCCCGAGTACACTTTTTCCAGCTCAATACCACCAATCGACAAACGCAACGTGGTGTCTGCGCACTGGGGGTTCCAGGTGAATACCGCTTCATTCTCGAAATTACGGTTGCGCAGGGTAGCTGAATTGCTCGGGCACTGCAGCGTCAGCCGGGTTTCTGACACACCGTAGAGCGCATCCAAGTTGGTCTGTGTGGGCCGCGTGCGAATTTCAACAGGCATCTGGCCAAGCGGATTACGCTGACCCTCGGCGCGAGTGGCGTAGCGCAACAAATCCGAGGTTACCGGCATACGCAGCTCACCGGCACTGGCCCTGACGTAGCCGGCGCCCAGCCGACGTGAAACAAACGGCTGAGCAGTACTGTCCATGAACTGCCACAGCACGCCTTCAGGCCCGTAGGTGAACGCGGGCTTGCGAAATTCGGGCACCGCCTCAAGTTCGGCCAGGAAATTGTTTCGATACTGATCATTAAAGTAGCAGGCCGCTTCCTGCAAAGCGTATTGCTCGATGAGCTGGATAGGGCCGGTAAACAGGGTCCAAAAAGCTTGACTGGCGGGGTTTGGTTTGCCGGTGAGCGCCTGAATTTTTCGGATGGCGTTGTGGGCGCTGGCCAGCGAGCCCGTGCCACCGCCGGGGTTGTCAGCGTTCTGAAAACGGTCGCGCATGACCCCGTAGGCTACCGATTGGCGCTCTGCGTTAAACACAAAATCGCTCAGCGCAGCCCGGTATTCGTCCAGTAGCGCGGCGGTCTCTTCCAGTCGCAACGCTCTTTCGGACGCGCTGGGGCCGCTTCCGGCCTTGTCGAGTTTTTTCTTGGTTTTCATGCCCGACTTGCCCTGTTTCGCCAAGGCTTTGCCCAAAGGGCCGGCTGAACCGATGGTTTTGAGAGCCAGTTTGGCGAGTGTTTTGTCTCGCGCGCTGGTGTCGGCGCTCTCGTCCGGTGACAGTGACACCATGTCGTTGTAGTAATCAAGCATCATCAGCCAGTCGTTCAGTTCGCCCTCCTGCGCGATCACATCATCCATCACCGGGTTCACTTGGTTATACACCAAATTAAGCGCTGAAAAATAAAGGTTTCGACCTGTGCTTAAATTGTTGATATAAATAAGATATTCATCGGCCGTGGCCAGTTTATCGAGACCACGCTGAAACTGCAGCGCAAACTGCTCCCAGCTGCCCAGGTACTGGCGCTGGTAAAGCGCAAAAAACCGGGGAACCAGAATGTCAAGCCGTGTCGAATTCGGGCTGGCCTGGCGCAATTCGCCAATGTAGCTCTCAATCGCTTCTTTGCCGGCCAGGGTAAAGGCGCCAGGCACACGCACGTCTGATTCCATGCCCAAAGAACCCGCCCCCCACAAGTCTGCAAGCTCATAGCCACTGTAGTTGGGGTTGTTATTGAGCCACTGTATAATCCACTGTAAAGACCCACCGCTGTGGCCCAGTATCCGGTCCAGCGTGCCCACCATGCGATCACGCTGGGCCAACACCTCTGCGGCGTCGCCGGCGCCATCAATGCTCAACCCGCGCCACAGCAACGACTGCAAAAAAAGCTCGTTGATATCACCCAGCAGGTTGCTCCTGATCACCTGAACTTCGCCCGCGTCATAAGGCAGCGGCATCGCTCGCAGTTCGTCTGCCGTCGCGCCGTTTATATAGGCATTCAGCAGGTTGACCCGGCGTACCAAAATGCCGGTGTATGCGCCAACCGCGTCCAGCATTTGAACGTTATCGGGTGAAAACTCAGTGTTAAAGAAGTCATTTTCAAGGGAGTTTACAAAGGCCTCGTCGATCGGCTCGATTAGATCTTGCTGCACGCTGGTGGCGAACTGCGCCCGCATACGGCCGATAAACGCCGGCTCCGCTCCGGACAGCACCCAGGGCAACCAGCGGCGTTCCTGAAGCACCTGAATCAACGCCAGCTCCTGCTGTCGATCGTTCAGGGCGAGCTCAATGGCGCCGCTAAGCGACGGGTCGGCCGTCGCCACGCTTTGGGTGTGAATGTCGCGAATCTGGTCCAGTTCAGACCGATCATTTATATAAAGCGCCGACAAGATAAACAGCAGCAGACCCGTAGCAGCGGCGGGTGCCAGCGTTTTTCCGCGGCTTCGCCACACCGACGCCGACGTACGCGAAGCCACTTTGGTCACTAGGGAACGCTCCGCCGGCACAATTTGGCTAAACAGGTCGAAGGTGAACGCACTCAGCTTGTGCTCTCGGCGCTGGGTCATCGCCGAGAAGTAAATCCCGCGCAGCAAAGGCGTCTTCTGATAGGGGTTGCTCTCGAACAGGTTGCTAACAAACACCTGCAGGGCGTGGGTCATGTCGCGCACTCGCACCGGCAGCCTCATCAAATCAGGCGACAGGGCCTCATTCCGAATGGTCTGCAGGTTCATCAGCCGAATTTGCCTGGCCAGGGCGTCCACGGCGTCGGCCGCCAGCTGCTCGGCGGTATCCTGGTTTTGATCGCCGCTGAGCTGGCCCACCGCGCGCAATAAAGTGTCGTCGTCCAGGCTGTCCAGCCATTCGTCCAATCCGCTGAGGGCCTCCAGGCCGCTCACCAAAACATACACTGGCACTTGCACAGACATCAGCTGCACGCTGTCTTCAATCAATCGGCGAATCTTCTGCGCGCGCTCAATCAAACCTTCGGTGTCGCTGGACACAATTGCCACCGCCGGCACGCACACAATTAAACTGTTCAACGGCTCTACTTGGCGATGCCGGGCCAGCAAACCCAACAACTCAAGCCAGCGCGGGTCAGACATAGCGGTCGCGATGGCGGCGAAATCTGCGGGGGTGCTGATCAACAGGCTGCGGTTATAAAGATGCCAATCAATGCCGGTCTGGTTGTCGTCTGACGGTTTTACCTCAAGGCTGGGTGCCGACAGCCTTGAACATTCAATCAGCTGACCAAGACCGCTGTCGCCAGATTCACCCACCACGGCGATCCAGGGCAGCACGTATAGAGGGTCTCCGTGGCGGCTCAGCTCAGACACGCTGAGCGTTCTGAGCAACGCGCGAAAATGCTTTTCCAATGCGGTGCGGCGGCGCCAGATGCCAAAAAAGCGGCCTTCGCCATCTTCATCGACCAGCGCTTTTTCTACGGTCACCAGTTGCGCCACACGCCGCTTGGCCTGTTGGCGGCGGTACAACGCCCTGATCAGTTTGACCCCGTACCAAAGCACCAGCAGGATCAGGAAAATATACAGGCCAAACTCTATAGAATACCCCAAAAGCAGGCTACCACCCATAAGAGCAACACCCAGCAGGAGCCAAACAAACACGATTAGCAAAAACTTCAGGATCTTTTTAAACACGGACAGCGCCCACCACTTGTCTGCGGGGTTCGGATCAAACCATCATCAAGAACGCTTTCGCGACGCTGACAATGTCGTTTTGAAACACTAAATAGAGTCCGGCTAACAGGACCAATGGCAGGCCAACGTACATCGGCCGCCAGTTTGCGGACCGCTGCGGCAGGCGATAATCTTTTGTTGCCTTGTCCGGATAAGCGCGCGGAAACAGCAAGGCGTCGTCGTCAACGCTGATCAGCTCATCGCCGCAGGCTTTGATCAGCTCGTTCAGCCGTACGCTGTCACCTGGGCGATAAAACTGGCCCTTCAGGCCAAGGCAGAGGCAGTAAAAAAACACTTCTTGCACGTCTCGCTCTCGGGGGTTGAACGGATTAAGCCGATCCAGTGCTTCAAAAAACTGGACACCGGCTTTGGTGGTGTTGAAGTACTTTTTCTGGAGCAGCTGGCCCGCCCATTGGTGACGCTGGCTCCAATTTGAACTCAGCACTTGCTCATCCACAAAGGTCACAACTGCAAAAGTCGCCTCACGCCCCAGTGCGTCTCCGGCGGTGCTCCCCGCATCGGCTGAGGCCTTTTCAACTTCGCGCACCAGCTCAGCACGAAAAACCTCGTAGTCAAGGCCTTCGTTTTTTTCGGCCTGCCTCAGCAACTCGTCCAGGCAAGCAAAAACCGGCACATAGTGATCGATCATATACATCGGCGCTATCCTCGAACCATCACAATCTCGGCCACCAGATCGTCCGGCGCTTCGTTCCAAATCAGCCCAATCTGCCCTGAATCCTCGACGTATCCCCACTCGTAGCCCTCGCGTTCAAGCATGAAGTAGTGGGTATTGGGCTGGCTGGATATACCAATAGGCTTGCCTTGCAGGTGAATCACTGGAACACCGGGCAGGGCCCTGCGAGCGTAAACCTCCACCTGATTGGCGGCCCCAAGCTTGGAAAAATTGATAAACGAGTCCAGAAACTTGCGCGATGCCTCAGACGTGCGTAGTAAAAAATACACGCTGTTGTTGCGCTCGAAAAACTCTTTTGGAAGGGTCCCCACGAATTTGCCATCGTCCTGTCCCCTGAGCTGCACTACCAATTCGGGGCTAACAGTCAATTCGTTCAGCAGCAATCCGATCATGTCCATGGCCGCCTGAAAGCAGGCGCCAATCGCATTATGCTCATAGTGCGGTAACGACAGAGAGCCGCTTTTTGCCGAGCCGTCCATTGCCACCTTATCGGAAAACACGCTCAGCTCGGAAATCAGTGCGCGTAGAGCGCCATAGACCTCAAGCGGGTGCACCTGAGCGGCTTCGATATACTGAATGATGCGCGGCACGTATCGCGATAAAACCTGCACCGCCAAGCGGTTGGTGATAGCCGCCGGGTTGTACGAAGACGACTCCCCACTGCCCAGTTCTTTGTAACTGTTGAGCAGCGCAGCACGCCCCATTAAATTGTGTTTCAAGGTATTGAGGTGATTGATCAACGCCGGTGATGCCCCCAGTACTAACGAGGGAGCAATCTGCCGCTCATCCAGCTGAAACCGCTCGCCTTCCATCATCAGATCGGCGATATGAATCACCTCATAGTCCTCGGCGTCGTCCACTTCGGAGCCGAAAAATAAGGTCAGGACGTAACGCAAGGTCTTCACCTTGGCAATTTTTCCGCCTTCGTAAGAATCCGAGACAGGTTCGCCGGCGGCGTTGGACACGAAACGGGTTCGTAACGATGTCTCACGCGAAATAGCCTCAACAACGGTAACGTTGGAATCGTTACGTGAGATGTGCTTAAGGCCGACATAAACCGGCAGGTTGTGATTTCGGTCGCGCCATACGCTGTCAAACTGACGCGCGGTGATTACTGCGTTGTCTGGGAAAGACACCAAGGTGCCGTCACGCATCATGCATTCAAACCGCTGCAAGTCCAACAATCCGTTCTGTATGGCCGCTTCGTTGATCGTCAAATCAAGAAGGCCCCAGCCGTGCGGGCCCGTGCGCTGCAGCAAATACGCTGCAAGCTGAGTGTGGTAACGATCGGCCGCCTGTAGATGCTGGGGCTGCAAAAAAAGTCCCTGGTGCCAGAAAACCGGCTGACTCAAACTCACAAATATATCTCCGTCGGCTGTCGGGCCTGCAGTGTTGAACGCGTTGTTAGCGGTGGGCTGATCCGTTATTGGGCTTCCACAGCCAAGAAGCCAATCTTGTCGCTGTCTAGATTAAGAGTGATCGCGAGCCGGCCGGGGCGCCTTGGAACAGCAGCGGCCTGCTCTTCGAGAAGACCCAGCGTCAGCTTGTCCAGCAGACCGCGCTCTGCTGTTACCGTGTCGTCAATCGCCGGAAAACTGACTAGGCGGGTTACCTGCTCGCGGTTCAGGTCGTAGTAGCCGGCGGCTACGGCCAGAAAGCGCGTCTCGGCGCTGCGGGCAAACACCCGCATTACAGTGCCACCGGGCCGGATCACCATTTCGTTGTAGGCAACTACGCTGGCGCCGAGGGTGTCGAGGCTATCGGCCACCAACAGCTGGCGGATACCGCTGCGGGTTTTTCTCTCGTCGCGAAAATCCGAGCGCCCATTGAGCTGAAACAATCGAAGCACCAAGGTGTGCGGTACGCCGTCAAAGACGTTCAGCTGATTGGAAGCGGTAACCGTTAACCGTATCGCGTCCTCTTCAAACACCCAGCTGGCAGGCGGCACCTCCGGAACATTTGTCTCGCCGTTGTAACGCCAGCGCTCGGCGCCGGCCTGCCACTGCCACAGCGCCGCGTCGCCCAGAAGTTCAATTTCTGCCTCTGTCTGCGGCTGCTCGACGGCACCTGTTGACGCCTCAGCCTGAATGGCCGACGCGCTACTTGCCGTGGCCTCAGTCGGAGAGCCGGTTTGCGTTGCACTGCAAGCGCTCAGCGCCATGAGCGCAACGCCCAGCGCTGAAACCCTCACACATCGAGCAAACTCAAGCACGTATTCTTGACTCATTCAGCAGAAACCACTTTGTTAGAAAACTGGGTCGGTAGCATTAGTCGCGCTGCGCGACCCGAGCCCTATCTTGAGTATCAATGTTGACGTTCAGGCCATAGCAATGTCTTAGCCTTTTTCGGCGCTGTCATCGTCATGGGTGGTAGTGCACACCTCATGCGTCACGTTGATCTTGCCATAGGCAAGGGTGACTTTCTCATAAGGCACGTAGTCGTCGTTGCGGTGATCAATGATGTTTGGCGAGCAGTAATCCACGCTCACAACCTTTGCGCGCTCCAGCGTGATGGTGTAGTAGTGAACCATTTCACCGCCGCTGGTTTCATCCGGCGTTCGGTAGAAAGAAATTTCCACTTCCAATTCAGACGGGTGGGTAACCGCTTTTAATATTTCCGGCGTCGACTTATCAATCAGCTTGGTCACTTCCAAGTACTCGTGTTTTCGCGTTCCCGTAACCTGGCCAGACACCCGGCTTGTAGGCACGCTGACCCTTTGGTCGTACCCGATTACCAAGCATTCTTCGTCGTGATTTTCTTTGTAAAAAGCACCAATGCTCTCTTTTGAACAGCTGTCTTCGGTGATAACCCCGTCATCAGGATGCTCAATTTTCATATAAATTTCTGTTGGCATGACTCTAGTCCTCAAATAACTTTAACGGCAAAACCGTGTTTTAACGCTCTAAAAGACCGTTGAGCGACAACGTAAAGTTAGCGCCCATAAACTTGAAATGCGGAGTCACTTCCAATCCTACGTTGTACCAGCCGGCGTCCTCTTCTACCTCGGTGACGGTAACCGAAGCTTTGCGTAACGGGCGTACACTGCGGGTCGTCGGCGACGGGTTTTCTTGGTCTGCGACGTACTGCCGAATCCACTTGTTCAATTCCAGCTCAAGGTCTGAGCGGTTTTTCCAACTGCCAAGATTCTCGCGCTGTATCACCTTAATGTAGTGGGCAATGCGGTTAACGATGAACAGATAAGGCAGCTGGGTGCCCAATCGATAGTTCAGCTCCGCCTGGCGGCCTTCCTCGTCGCTGGCAAACTTCTTGGGCTTCTGGCAGGAGCTTGAGGAAAAGAACACCGCTTTGTCGGATTCTTTTCGCAGCGTCAGGGGAATAAAACCCAAATTAGACAGCTCGTATTCTTTGCGATCCGAAATAGGCACCTCGGTTGGGCCAACAATCACCGGCTCGCCGTTCACGTTGACCAGGTCAATCGGCAGATCGCTCACTTCACCGCCGGATTGCGGGCCAATGATGTTGGGACACCAGCGATATTTGGCGAAACTTTCCGTCAGGCGGGTTGCGTAGGCAAAAGCCGCGTTGCCCCAGAGGTAATCGTCGTCTGTGCCTATGGTTTCGGCGTAATCAAAGGACCGAACCGCCAGATTTTCACCGTAGGTCGGTCGCAGCATGACGCTCGGCAGCGCCAAGCCCACGTTGCGGGCGTCTTCAGTTTCACGGAATGACCGCCATTTAGCGTACTGGGGGCCGTCAAAAACCGCTTCCAAATTCTTCAGTTGCCCAAGGCCGGTGAACTTCTCTAGGCCAAACATGGACGGCGACGCTCCGGCAATAAAAGGCGCGTGAGTCATCGACGCCAAAGCACTCATGTGGCCAAGCAGTTTGATGTCGCGGGCGTTGTGGCTGAACTCGTAGTTGCCGATGATCACACCAACGGGTTCACCGCCATACTGGCCGAATTCTTCTGTGTACACACGGCGGTAAATACCGGATTCCACCACGCCTGCCGAGTCTTCAAAGTCCTCCAGCAGGTCGTCCGGTGTTGCGTTGATAAACTCAACCTTGGTGTTTTCCCGAAAGTCTGTGCGCTCCACCAGCATCTTCAGGCCACGCCATGGGCGCTCCAGGGCCTGGAAGGTTTCATGGTGAATGATGGCATCAATCTGTCGGCTTAGGCGCACATCAAGCTCACCAATAATCTGGTCGACCAGTTTCTTGTCGACTCGAATATCGCCCTGCTGCTCGGCGTCTTTTTCAAAAATCTCTTTCAACAACAGCTCGACCCCACGCCGAGCAATGTCATAGCCTTCGTCTTCCCGAGGCAAACTGGTGTAATCAACGATCTCATCGAGCAGCGAGACGCCCGCCGCGCTTGCTGGTTTACTCTTTGCCGCTTGCTCTGCCATTAGTTTGTCCTCAAACCCGCTTCCAATACTCTATTGCGCTGAACCAGCATGATGCGCGTCAGCGTGTCGTCCTCAACCCAGCCGTCAGAGGCCCAGCTCTGTCATCAGCTTGGATCGGGTGTCTTCGTCTTTGATCATGCGCTGAATGGTACGTCGCATCTGTGGCACGTTTCCTAAGGGGCCCTTAAGCGACTTCAGACACTCGCGAAGCTCAAAAATTTCGCGTAGCTCGGGAATCGCCTGCATCAGGCTGTCCGGGGTAAAGCTGGCCAATTTGGTCACATCCAGGCTCACCGGCAACTCGGCGTCTTTTTCGTCGATCAAATAATTCGGCACACTGAAATCCAGCGTCAGCCCCTGGCTGGACATAACCTCATCAAAATTCTGATCGTTGATGCTGACCGGCTTGCGGTCTTCCATGATTCGGCTGTCTTCTTGGCACTGAAAGTCGCCTAGCACCATCAGTTTTAAAGGCAGTTCAACACCCTCTTTTGCGCCGCCGGTTGCGGGTTTGTAGCTAATGTTAATTCTTTCTTTTGGCGCTACTGATCCGCCTTTGACCTCATTTTTTGCCACAACATTCTCCTATTCGCCTTGGTCGGCGCAACTATTGGAAGAGCGGCTCTTGGCCGCTGGGCCTTGGATTTATTACTGTAAGCTCTAACGTAAATGTAAACCTGTATAAGTGCAAGTCTTATATAGTTGAAAATAGCCAAAAATTAATAAAATAATGTATAAAAAAACCAACAACTACATGGTGCAACGGCCCAACAGTTTATTTGCAACCGTCTGTATTAAGGTGCGGAAACAACCAAGAACGCCGGCTTGCCAACCTCGTCCAGAGCGATATGGAGTGACTCCAGTGACCGTCTTTCGGCCTGCGCACCCAGACATTCCCGGGCAATATGGGGCAAGATCTCGTTGGTAATCATATTTTCGATAAAGCGCGCTCCGGTGTTGTGGTTACGACTGCGAGTGACCATGGTTTTCACCAGCGCGGCGTCAAAGGTGAAGCGAGCGCCGAAGCGTTTGTGCATACGATCGGCCACACGATTCAAGCGGTGCGTGCAGATAGCGATCAGCGTTTCGTCTTGCAGCGGAAGGTAGGGAACCACCGTTGTTCTTCCCAAAAACGCCGCTTTAAAAAACGTTCCCAACGTTGGCTCACACGCCGTTATAAGGTCGGCTGTGGTGATATCCGGGCGATCTGCCACACAACGCTTGATAATTTCTTCACAGGCGTTAGAGGTCATGATGATGATGGTATTTCTGAAGTCGATGTCTTGGCCTTGGCCGTCCCTGGCCGTACCCTTGTCAAAAATGTTGTAAAACACGTCTTGCAAGCCTGGGTGGGCTTTTTCCATCTCGTCCAGCAACACCACGCTGTAGGGTTTGCGTCTGACGGCTTCGGTCAATACGCCCCCCTCGCCGTAGCCCACGTAGCCAGGTGGCGAACCCAGCAGCATCGACACTTTGTGCTCTTCTTTAAATTCGGACATGTTGATCACGGTCAGATTGCCTTCGTCGCCAAACAATCGCTCCGCCAGCGTGAGCGCAGTTTCCGTTTTGCCCGTACCCGACGGCCCAATCAGCAGAAAAACGCCGACCGGTTTGTTCGGCTCTGTCAGATCGGCCCGGGCCGACTGAATTCTTTGCGCCAAAACCTCGGTGGCCTGGGACTGCCCAATCACTCGCTTATCCAACTGCTGGCGCAACTCCAGCAGGGTTACGATTTCATCGCGAATCATCTGCCCCACGGGAATGCCCGTCCATTGGCCCACGATGGCGGCCACCGCCTGGCGGTCCACAACGGGATGAATCAGAGGCTGCTCGGCCTGAAGAACCCGCAGCGCTTCCTGCCGCTGAAACAAGGTGCTACGAACTTGGTCTATTGCAACCGGAGCTCGCTCTGTGGCGCCGCTTTGACCGCCTTCGAGCTGTTGACGAAGATCGCAGATTTCCTGTGCCAAAGCGCCTTCTTCACGCCATTTCTGGGTCAGTCGGTTACACGCGTTGGTTGTTTCCGCAATGTCGCGGTCTAAATCGGCAAGGGTGTCGCCCAGTAGGTCGGTGCTCAGATTCTCAGTTTGCAGCCAGCTGCGATGGTCCTGCAGTTTGCGCACATTCTCATTCAGGCGGGACAGTTCGCCGGGTGTTACCCTTTGGCTCAGAGCCACTCGAGCGCAGGCGGTGTCTAACAGGCTAACGGCTTTTTCTGGGAGTTGGCGGCTAGGGATATAGCGGGCTGACAGCTGCACGGCGGCCACAATGGCCGCGTCCAGTATGGGCACTTTGTGATGGTCCCGCAGCGTTTTGGCCAAGGCGCGCATCATTGCGATCGCACCGCTTTCATCGGGCTCGTGTATCTGCACCACCTGAAAGCGGCGCGTTAAGGCAGGATCCGTTTCAATGTATTTTTTGTATTCACGCCACGTAGTGGCCGCAATCGTACGCAGCTCGCCTCGGGCCAGTGCGGGCTTTAACAGGTTTGAGGCGTCGTTCTGACCGTCGCCATCTGCCCCAATCAGGCTGTGGGCTTCGTCAATGAACAGAATCACGGGATGGGAGAGCGCCTGGATTTCCGCGATCACCCCCATTAATCTTTTTTCAAATTCACCGCGCACCCCCGCCCCGGCTTGCAGCAATCCTTGGTCTAGGCTGCGAATTTCCGCTCCCAGCAAAGAGTGGGGCACGTCGCCGGCGGCGATCTTTTGCGCCAGCCCCTCTACCACCGCGGTTTTGCCAACGCCGGCTTCGCCGGTGAGTATCGGATTATTCTGACGGCGCCGGATCAGGATATCGATCATCTGACGAATTTCGTCGTCCCGGCCTATAATCGGGTCTATATCGCCGGATCGGGCCTTCTGGGTCAGGTCCTGAGTGTAACGGTTCAGATTCGGAGTTTGGCCGTCAGCGTCACCGAGCGCGCCTTGATCACCGCGCTGGCCGGACAACACCGGGGCCTGCAGGTCGCGCTCCCATGGCGCGCGGGCAATCCACACCAAGGCCTTTTCAGCGCTCACACGGTGCAACAGAGAATCACAACTGCCCTGCACGGCCTGCCGCAACTGCGGCTCATCCAGCAGCGCACCAATAACGTGAATGCCTTGAATTTGCAGCTGCTGACTCTGCAAAGACGCCAGCAACCAAGCCTTTTCCGCGGCCTGGACCAGCGTTCGAGACAGCACCGGCTGGCGCCGACAGTCGCCGGCAAGGCCTTCCGTATAGGCGTTTAATTCGCGCAGCCAATCGGTGGTGTTAACGCTAAAATCGCGGCAAAAACAGGCAACGTCCCAGCCGGGCTGACCCACAATGGCTTCCAGCCAGTGCTCCAGTTCCACTTCCTGATGATGGCTGTCATAACTGCGGGCAGACGCTCGCTCCAGATGATCTCGGGAGGAGCCATCCAGCTTGCTAATCAACGTTTTCAGACGGTTGCTCATAGAAACGGCCTAACGTGGTTTTAAAAGAAGGCTATTGCAATAGCATTTTTCTATGTGGGTTCACAACCAAAGTCAATAGATTGTCGACTGGCCCGACCGTCAAAAGGGTCATCGTCACGCCGCCAAAAAGCGCCAGCGACCTCTTCAGCCCGCGTGCGCCTATTCCTGGTACAAAGCATCGCTCAAGGCTTTAAAATACTGTTCAAAGGCCCCGTTAACTGCCGCTTGATGCTGGCCTCGCGGGTACAATCCCGCCTTGGCCTCATCCAAATACACGATGCCGCTTACCAGAAAACGGTTGTTGGACTTGCTGTCTTCTACAAAGGCTTCAAAAGCACTAGCGCAGAGCTCTTCCGAACGGGCGTAATACAGTGTCTTTAATCAACTGCCTGCTTGTTGTGAGCACTAAAATTGACCGCCGGGCTCGGCGCCGCTCTCATTGAGCATAATGGTTCGAAAACAATGCCGTAACCGCGTATTCAGCGGACGCCCTTTTTGCTGTTTGCCGTCAAACCAGGCACTGGAGGCAAAGCCTTGCTTGGCCGGGTCATAAAAACTTCAACCCCCATGTAGTGGTCAGACGCACAGAGCCACTCGTGCGCTAAGCTACCCACACCGGCGTTCTTGGCCAGCGCCAGCTGCCGCGTCGGCGGAACATAGTGTGCAGCTCCTCCTCGTCTGCCGCCAATGCCGTACTGCAGGCTGAGCGGGCTGCGCGACGAAATGAGCCATTCCGGGCTGTTGAGAATTGCCGTCAGATCACACAGCGTCTGATGGAAACACACCGCGGCAAAATCGCGCTCTGCCGGCGTCACCCAGCGATCAATCTCAATACTGCGAAAATCAAACTGACGGCGGATAATGGCAAAGGAAGCGGCGGTGGTGAGCGTCATGAGGTTTACCGAATACTGTTTATTTTTGGCTGTGTTGGTATCTGCTGTCGTTTTATTCCTATCGCAGAACGAAACCACGCCTCTTCTCATGAATCTCTATTTTCAAAAAACCGCCGGCAAGCTAGTGTCCATCCGGAAACCAGTGAACTCCAGCATCACGTCTGATCATATTTTATACGGTCGTGTGGTGTTCAATCCAACATTAGCGGCAGCGGGCGGCATCTCGTTTTGGGGCCATCGTTTTGGCCATTCTGCAGAAGGCCAAAAACCGTGCCACTCATTCTGGCGTGATATGTCTCTTGTTCAGCGGCTACCCGTTCAGGTCTGAAGCAGTCGTGCCAGCAACAGCACGTTTCTCAAGACCACCGCAGACCAGACGTATAATCTGAAGTGCTCAAGTCCTTTCCAAGTGCAACGGAACAGACCACAGGCACGCTTCAGACAGGAGAGGTTGCCCTCGACGCCGGCACGGAAGTGTCTGAGCTTACGATACACCCAGGGGCTCTTGACCATCTCACTGACCTTGCGCCCCTTCTTTTTATGAAAAGCAATGTTTTTGATGCCCAGCGACCTGGCGCGATGGACATCCGTAGATCGTTGTCTGCCGTTCCATCATCGGCAGGAAACGGGCGGTATCAGCCGGGTTACCTGACTCGATCACCACACCAAACACGAGCCCAATGCGGCCAGTGGTGAAATTCAGCTTGTAACCGAACGCAACGTCTTTGGCGCCTTTGATGATGCCGGTATGCGGATCGAACAGGCTGAACGCATTCTCATCCGCCGGCACGGTCTCGCCCTTGAATACCCGCCACTGCGTCTGATTCATCACCGCTGCGCCCAGAGCTTTGAGTGTTTCAATCGACGCAACCTACGCACTGATCTTGGTGTCTGCAGGTGCCCTGGCCACCGCCTGAACACGTGCAAGACAGACGTACTAAAGTGAACGGCTGGCGGCCTTGAGCAACTTGCGGTAAGCCGGTGGTCGTTCGCGCTTGACGGTGGACTGCATCTGGTACGCCAGCCGTTTCGCCACGCGGCGATGGTTGTGCCATTAGACCGGTCGCTCAAGTGTGAGACCGCCGAACCGCGTCAACAGTCGCACGCTCTCGCGTACGATATCGTGCAGTAGGGCGCTGTCTGACGGTGTGCAATGAGTGAGTCTGTGACCGTACTGTCGATACGCACGACTCGACCGATTTCAGCAGTGTGAACGCAGGCTATGTCCAGTAACGGCAGATTGAGCTTCTCCCAGGTATCTGCCGTAATCGCTGCAAGGCTGACTTTTGAGGACAGCCCATGGCCAGGCGTGAAAAGTCTCTAAGCGAGATAGAATCCTGAAGGGAGAAAGCCAGTTGCTGATGCGTCAACTGTTTGCACTACTTCATTATGACACACCGCAGAATGAACTCGACCGACAGGCCCTTACGCCCGGTGCTGGCCAACGTCCGATCACAGGGACCAGACTCGACCCAGTCCAGCACGCTCGGATGGGCGTCGAGCAGGTTGGGCGTGGCTTCAAGCTCGATGGTGATGTCGTATTCAAGGACAAAGTCAAACAGACTGTGCTGGACGGTGCGTTTCTGACGCAATGCTGCCTTTATTTTTTTTAAAAAATTCAATGGTTTGGTTTTTAATGATAGCAAAAACAAGTAGAGGCTTATCCTCTTTTATTGCAATTCACGAAAAGATTCAAACGCTTACGTTTCCGGATGAACAATTACTAGTACTGCGTAAACCTTAAGGCTCAAAAGGTGACTTTTCACTGCGCTCTTGGATTTGGCTTAGCGTGAAAAACACACCGAAAAGGAAGGCGGTACACTTCATCTACGACTTTTTATTGTGTGAGTGGAGGTGCCTGCTAAAATGGCGCTAGGGTACGGATTTATTACCATATTTATTCTGACCCCACAGGTGGCCTGACTGGCTGTTTGAGCACTCCATGGATTCAAACGGCCAGCCGGAAAACCGATCAGGCCGGTAAGTTGTCCGGTTCGGCTACCGGCACTTTGATCAGCAGCGAGCAAACCGCAGGAATCAGCAGCAGGGTCAGCACGGTAGACGCCAACAAGCCGGAGATAATGGCCCAGGCCATAGGTGGCCATAGCGCAGAGCTGCTAAACGCCAACGGCAGCAAACCCGCCACGGTGGTGGCGGTGGTCAGCAGAATAGGCCGGGTGCGTTGTTCTACTGCCTTGCGCACGGCGTTAAAAATATCGTGGCCGTTGCCCAGCTCCCTGTCCATCACATCCAGCAGCACAATGGCGTTGTTCACCACAATACCCACCAACGCAATCACCCCCAACAATGACTGAAAACCAAAAGGCGAACCGCTCAGCACCAGCCCCGGGAATATACCCACGGTGGCCAACGGCACGGTCAGCAGAACAATCCCCACCCGGCGAAAAGAGTTGAACTGCAACAGCAAAAAGAACAACAGCAGCAAGATACCCATGGGTGCGGCCGTTAACAGGGCGTTGTTGGCATCGCCCGAACCTTCGGCGTCACCGCCCAGTTCCAGCCGTGTACCCGGCGGCAAAGGGTCAGATTCAAGCGCACCGTTCATGCCATCCAAAGCCTGGCTAAAGCTGAACCCGGTGGCCAGATTCGCCGTTACCGTATTGATGGGCACACCATTGCGGGAATACATTACCGCCGCCTCCCAGCGGGTATCTACCGAGGCCAGCGCCGCCAGCGGTGTGGCATCACCCTGGTTGTTATAAATGTTCACCGACAGCAACCGTTCCAGGGAAATAGCCGTGCCCTCGCGGGAACGCAGCACCAACGGAATGGGATCATCTTCCTGGCGATAGGTTTCCGCCGCTGTGCCAAAACTCTGGCCGTAAAGACTGTTCGCCACGTCGGCACGGGTCAGGCCGAAGCGCGCAGCGGTGGCGTCATCCACGTTGATTTCAATGCCAGGCACGCCAATATCCAGGTCGTGACGCAAGTCTACCGTGCCAACAGTCGCCCGTAAGGCGCGGAAGACCTGCTCGGTAGCGCGGACGCGAGCTTCCGCGTTGGCGTTGTATACCCGCACCTCTACCGGCGCTGCCCGCGGCGGCCCCTGCGCCAGAGTGCCCACCATCACCTCCAGTTCAGGCAGATGTTCAGCCACGTAGGTGCGTACCCAGCGAATCATGTCGGTAGTGTCGGCCAAGGTGGGTGTGCGTATCACCAGTCGGCCGCGGTTGGACGCCTGGGGTGAGCGCTGCAGATTGTAATAGAAACTGGGGCCGGCAAAGCCGACAAAACGCTGGATATCCAGCACCGCCGGCTGGCTGCGAATCGCGTGTTCCAGTTCAGCGGCCACCGCCGATGTCTGAGCCTGATCAGTGCCCTCAGGCAGATACATTTCCACAATCACCCGCGGCCGGTCGGCGTTCGGAAAAAACTGTTGGGCCATAAACGGCGTCATGCCCAGGCTGACAAACACCAATAACGAGCCCGCCAGCACCAAGCGCTTGGGATGGTAAAACACCAGCCCACCAAGAAAACGCGCAAGCCCGATCAACCGGTCTTCCTTTTTGCGATGGCGGGCCTTCAAAAACCGCGCCGCCAGCAGTGGCACCGCAGATATCGCCAGCAGATAGCTAACAGACAACGTCAGCATGATCATAATCGGCACGCCGCGGGTGAAGTCGGCGGCACCGCCTTTCGACAACAACAGGGGTGTAAACGCGGCAAGGGTGGTGCCGGTTGACGCACCTAAAGGCCCTGCCAACTCGCTCACCGCTTTGCGCAGGGCATCCAGCCGGCGCATGCCTGCATCCAGGTGGCCCTGTATGTTTTCCACAATCACAATGGCGTTATCAATCAGAATACCCAGCGAAATCACCATGCCGATAACGGCTACTTGGTGCAGCACGCCGCCGCCCATGTCATAAAGACCAATGCTGATCAACGCGACCATCGGCAGAATAGACGCTACCAAAAGCCCCATGCGTATGCCCATGCCAATGAACACCACCGCTACGATAATCAGTACTGACAGCACCAGGCTCGACGCCAGGCCTATCAAGCGTTCCTGCACCTTGTCCGGCTGGAAAAACATCTCGTGAATCTGATAAGGCGCAAAATCACCCTGAATCTGTTGCAATCGCTCCCGCACCTGCTGGCCAAAGCGGATGGCATCGGTGGTGTCTTCTTCCATTATCAGCGACAGCGTTACCACCCGTTCGCCGTCATACCAGGTTTCCGGCTGACGCGGCTCCACCGGCCCACGCCACACTTCCGCCGCTGCCGCCAGCGGCACTTGGGAGCCATCTGGCAGCTCAATAGGCGTGGCGCGTATGGCTTCAATGTCGGTAAATTCGCTGTTCGGCAGTATCGACAGGCGGCGGCCGTTCACCACCACAAAACCGCCCGGCGTGGTCTGGTTGCGCTGTGCCAGGGTGTTCAACACTTGCGCCGGGGAGATGCCCAGACGGAACAGCGCAGAGTCGTCTAGCGCCAGGGTTATCTGTTCGTCGCTGTCGCCGTCTAGCTCAACGCGGGACAATCCGCTGATATCGCCCAAATTCTTCTTTAGCCTTTCGGCCACTGCGGTCAGCTCGGTAACAGAGGGCGACCCCGCCACCGCTAGCACAATCGCCGGGATATCAATCAAGCGATCGTCCAGCGCCATCAATCCAACATCGGCAGGAAAATCCCGGCGGGCCCGGTCCATCGCCCGGCGCACACGGTCCCAAGCCGGATTGGTGTTATATATCGTGTCTTTCAGGCGCAAGCTCAGCAGCGCTACGCCGGTGCGAGCAATGCCCTGGCTGTAATCCAGTTCCTCCACTTGCCGCAATTCGTCGGTCAGCGGCTGCAGCACCAGGCGCTCTATGTCCGCGGCGCTGGCACCGGGATAAACCACCGACACAAGGCCCGCCCGGTAGGGAAACGATGGGTCTTCCTGGCGCGGCATGGTGCTCAGAGCAGCAATACCCAGAAGGCACAGCATCGTAACAACCATGCCCAGCAGGCGTTGAAAATTCAGCAGACGGCGAGTGATCAAGGCGTTGCTATCCTTCTACAGGCTGAGTGCGCACAGCTTGCGCCGCTTCAATCACGGTGTCGCCGTCAGCCAGTTTGGTCATGCCGGCGTACACCACCTGATCACCCGCCACCAGGCTTGCGGCTTGAATGGCTGCGCGCTCACCCAATATCCGCAACACCGTGACCGGCGTACGTCGGGCAACACCGTCACGCACGAGGAACACACTGGTGCTCGAGATCGAACTGGCACTGGGGCCGGGCAAGGGTACGACATTAGAGCTGGAGCCAGACAAAGGGCTGGAAGCGGAACTGGCAGCGGCGTTTACGTTACGTATCACCGCCAGCAACGGCACGGTCAAGGCCGCGGTGGTTTGCGGGGTTATGCCCACTTCTACCGGCATACCCACATTAAGGGTGTTAGCAGGAAGGTTCACCAGCAGCGGTTGCAGCTCGCCACGAACGGCACCGGCCTGGGCGATTTCAATCACCCGGCCCTGCACCGGCGCTCGGCTGCGGTCTTGCACCGACCACACCGGCAGGTTCGCATCCAGGCTAACGTGGTCCAGCAGGTACACCGGCACTCTGACTTCCACCTCCCGCCCTTTGGGTGAAGACAGGCGCATCACCGGTTGACCGGCGGCAACAAATTCATCCTGCTCGACCAACAAGGCTTCAACCCGGCCGGCAAATGGCGCTTTCAGAGTATTTTCTTCCAGCATCTTGCTGGCTTCGGCTAACGCTGCCCGGGCGGTGGCAACACTGGCCTTGAGCCCGTCGCGGCGGGCGGCAATCTGCTCCAGCGCCTGTTCCGACACCACACCGCGCTCGCGCAGGCTGCTAGCGCGCTGCCATTCGCGTTGTGACTGTTGATAGTTGGTGGTCAATTCATCCAGGCGAGCGCTGGCAGAATCCCGCGCCGGTTCCAGGGCAGGGCTGTAAATACGCGCCAGCACGTCGCCAACTTCTACAGCCTGGCCCAACTCCACCTTACGTTCAGTGAGGGTTCCACTGAGCTGAAAGGTCAGCGTTGCGCGCTGGCTGGCACGCACTATGCCAGCAAAGCGCAGAGAGACCGCGCGCGCATCGCCGCCTTCAACCGCCGCGGTGCGCACAGACACAACCGCGAGGCCTGAGGCTGTTGCAGACGCAGCGCCGCTATCTTCTGCCGCTTTTGAACACGCCACAGCCGTTAAAACCGCAACCACCAGCAACGCCATGCGCAAATAAAGTCGCACCATGGGTGTTTTTATCCCCGTTGAAAATCATAAATCGACCCCAGGCTCAGAATGCCGGTGAGCTCGTCCAGCGCTTTTTGTACTTCCTGCAGCAACATCGGATCGGCCAGGTCCTGTTGGCTGAGCTTGTCACGATAATGGGCTTCTACCCAGTGAGTCAAACGCTCGTATAAAACATCCGTTAGGATAACGCCCCGGTGCATCGCCGCCCGTTCTTCATCGTTCAGCACCACCCGCAAGCGCAGGCAAGCCGGCCCTCCGCCGTTACGCATAGACTGTTTGACGTCAAACACTTCCACTGCGGTAATCGGTCCGCCGCTGGCCACCAGTGTGTCCAGATACTGGCTCACGCTGGCCACTTCGCGGCACTCGCCCGGCACCGCCAGCAGCATGCCGCTGTCGGTGTTGAGGAGTTGGCTGTTAAACAGATAAGACGAAACCGCATCGGCCAGGGGCACTTCACTGTCGCTGACCCGCACCGCTTGCAGCTCACATCCGCTCAAGCGCTCGCGAATGTCGTTGAGCACGGAGTGTTCATTGAGAAACGCCATCTCGTGATAAAACAGGGTGTTGCCATTACCGACCGCAATTACGTCGTTGTGGAACACACCGGCGTCAATCGCCGCCGGGTTCTGCTGGGCAAATACCACGCCTTCGTCGCGTAAATTGTGCAGCCGGGCAACGGCGTGTGACGCCTCAAAAGTCTGCCGCGCAGGGAAGCGCTTGGGCGCTTTCGCCTTGTCATTTAACGCACGCTGGCCATACACGAACAATTCCACCCCGGGAGCGCCGTAATCGCTGCAAAGACGGGTGTGGTTGGCTGCGCCTTCGTCACCAAAATGGCTTACCGCTGGCAGCGCCGGGTGGTGGGCAAAATGACTTTCGTCGCCGAATATGGACTTTAAAGCACGGCCGGTGACCACGTGCTCAATGGAGCGGTGAAACTTGGCGCCCAGGTTGGCCGGGGTAAAGTGCACCCGGCGGTCGCGGGTGTCGGCGCTGGGCGAAACCGTGGCCGCATTTGCTGTCCACATGGCCGCAGCGGACGACACCGCCGCCAGCAAGTCCGGAGACTTTTTTAGCACCTGCGCCAAAACGTCTGCGTCGTTACCGCTAAAGCCCAAAGCACGCAAAGTCGGCAAGTGAGGGCGTTCGTGGGGCGGCAGAACGCCTTGCACATAGCCCCGATCAGCCAGCTGCTTCATTTTCGCCAGCCCCTGCAGGGCCGCTTCTTTGGGATTGGACACCGCGCTGACGTTGGACTTCGATGCCACATTGCCCCAGGACAACCCGGCGTAGTTGTGGGTAGGCCCCACCAGCCCGTCAAAGTTTGCTTCTCGGGCATGATTTATCATTTGCAAGATTCCATAACAAAGGGCCCTGCACGGGCCTTAAATGAACGTGGGGGTGTCACCCAAATCAGTCGAAATGAAGCCCCGGTGCCAGAGTGCCTGGCAGCTCGCTCGCGTCGGCTTCTAGCGACGCCATGGGCCAGGCGCAATAGTCCGCTGCGTAATAGGCGCTGGCGCGATGGTTGCCACTGGCTCCGATGCCACCGAAGGGTGCTGCGCTGCTGGCGCCGGTTAACGGCTTGTTCCAGTTCACAATGCCGGCTCGAGTTTCTTCCAGCAGGCGCTGGTACAGTTTTTTGTCGTCCGTCAAAATACCCGCCGCCAAGCCAAAGCGGGTGTTATTGGCCAGTTCCAGAGCGTCGTTGAAGCTATTGTAACGATATACGGTCAGTAATGGCCCAAAATGCTCACCGTCCGCCAATTCCAGGCCGGTGGCGTCTATTATGCCCGGCGATAACAAACCGGTACCGGCTTTAAGCTGCCTCATTTCCAACAGCATTTTTGCGCCTTGCTGCACCATCTGCGCCTGCGCTGCCAGCAATTTCTCTGCCGCCGTAGGCGAGATAACAGCGCCCATAAAGGGCTGAGGCTCGGCGTCAAATTCAGCCACCAACAGCCGGTCGCTTACGCCCACCAAACGCTCAAGAAACAGATCGCCTTTGCTGCCTTTTGGCACCAACAGGCGGCGGGCGCAGGTGCAACGCTGGCCGGCGGATATAAACGCCGAGTGAATGGTGTGGTGCACGGCGGCGTCTACGTCACTTACATTCTGCACAATCAATGGATTGTTGCCGCCCATTTCCAGCGCCAGAATTTTCTCCGGCTGGCCGCCGTGCTGTTGGTGCAAATCATGGCCCACGGCGGAACTGCCGGTAAAGAACAGGCCGTCCAGCCCAGGGTGCGCGGCCA
>Ga0307979_1000061_pt1 | contig 71724 bp, 46 predicted proteins | sample OrgLakmetage1058_FD_201833 | JGI IMG/M metagenome (GOLD analysis project Ga0307979, IMG submission 201833) | Saline water microbial communities from Organic Lake, Antarctica - #1058 | ecosystem: Environmental > Aquatic > Non-marine Saline and Alkaline > Saline | place: Antarctica: Organic Lake...
GCCATAAGTGGTGCTTTTGCGCAAACGACGACCAGCTGGCAGGCGGGTTCTGTTACCCAGGAATTATCGAACCCGAACCGAACAGAAGTTCGCTTTCGTCAAAATTAACGAACTCAAACGAACAAGGTGTTCGGCTTTTGAAAAACTAACGAACCCGGCCTAAACGAACAAAAAGTTCGTTAAAATCGCCGTGTTCGTTAACGTTCGGCGAACTCCACTAACGAATTCCGGGCGCTGAGCATGTTTCTTTTTCGCTGCTCGTCGTGTACACACTCTCGTGTACAGAAAATCTGTAGCAGCTTCTCCTGCAGCTACCATCTACCATAGCAAAAGTGCCTTGGCGCGCTCGCGAACCAGGGGCTCGGCCACTTCAATGTGGAGGTATCTAGCTCCTGTGATGCCACGTTGAACAAGGAATCCTTTTGTCAAGAGAGGCTACGAATGCGTCGCTATTTTTGGTGGCTTTGCAAAGTGTTGTGAGACAAGGAGAAGCTTGACCGCGGCGTTAATATGACACTAATCAAACATTAACCTCTCTCCTAAATGGCCTTGTGGTTAAAACTTTGCTTGCTCCAGGTTGGTCGATCAAAAGGTCAACAATGCGCCTCCCATGCGTTCCAAAATGTGCGCAGCCATGTCGGGTTCGAAAATGTACGTCTTCGGTGGGCTGGGCGCCGGGCCTGTCGGCGAATTGTGGGCTTTCGACTTGGCGCTGTCTCGGTGGTCGCCCGTGCGCACCGCAGGCGCCAATCCACCAGGAAGGTGTGGGCACAGCATGACGACCGACGCTGAAGGTCGACTATGGTTGTTTGGAGGGCAGGCGGGCATGAAAGAGAAAGGGGACTTCAAAAAGGATGGAGCAGCAGCGCTGCGCGTGCGGATGCTGAACCGTCGCGAAGTTTACAGCGACACGTGGTACTTCGACCCGCGCAGCAACCACGGCCGCGGCGCTTGGCATGAGCTCACATTGACGGGCATTTCGCCGAGTCCGCGGCGAGGCCACTCTGCGACGCTCGTGCAGGGCCGCGACCTCACTGGTGGTGGCGCCAACTCGGAATCGCGGCAGTCGCAACCCCTGCATGAGCTTTTAGTGGTGGGTGGCGCGGGGCCCGATCCTGGAAAAGGGTTCGAAACGGTCCATGGGCAAGTGTGGAGCTTTGATATTCGGCGGAAGGAGTGGTCGAACCTTGACCTGAAGGGCGCAGGACCGGAAGCTTGGGGCCGCTTCGAGCACTCGGCCACTCTGGTGCCTGGGGGCATGGCGGGGGTCGGCAGCGGACAAACCCTCGTGGTAGTGGGCGGACTCACGGGCTCGAGCTTGGACTCCAGCGCTGCGATGCGAGAAGCTGCGGAAGCGGCAGCCGCTGGCGGCGACAGCACCAGCGCGAGCAGCACGGTTGGTGGCATGGATACCACTGGGAATGGCACGAGCAGCAGCGGGGGCGGTGCTTCTTACACTTGGGGCGGCTGCGAGTCGCGAGTGGTGGCGCTGGCGGTAGACACCCTCACGTGGGTTGTATTGGTCTGCCACGCAGACCTCATGCGCGAAACGTCGTTGCTTCATGCAGCCACCGGAGGAGGAGCTGGCGCCGGAGGAGACTCTACTATTCCGAGCCCGTCATTGCACGGCCACACGACTTGCGCGCACCCTAGTAATCCCCGAGAGCTGCTGGTGTTTGGAGGGCGAGGCAACGATGCTCATTGGCACAGCGACACTCTAGCGCTCACTTTACCACCTCCTCACGTGCCGGGCACGGCCTATCCCAACATGCCAAAAGCACCAAAAGGTGGCAAAAACGGGAGCGGGTCTTCCGGCGGTCTTCGCAACACGCTCGCCGCGCAGACCCGCAGCGATTTCGGCGATACAGGGGACGATGCTTTCATTCCCGAGCCGGTGGTGGTGTGGGATTCGCTCATTGGCGTCAACTCGGACTCGAGCGTGGTGGGAGCCACTGTGCCTGAGGCCCGATACGGGCACGCGTGTGCGGCCTGGCCGGTTGGTTTGACGGCTTTGCACGGCCGAAAAAAGAGCAACAAAGAGACCAGCGGCCCCGAGAGCCACGGCGCTAGTCCGACCAACGACGGAGCCGACTATTCCCCACCGGGCTGTGGTTTGCTGCTCTTCGGTGGGTCGCTGTTCAGCGGTTTAGGGAGCAGCGGCGCTGACACAGCAACAGCAGGAGGCGGAGGCAGCAGCAGTTACGCGTCGAATGCGGTGCACTTTTTGGACCTCGAAGACATTTCCGCTGACCAGCTCCGGGGCCGCGGTTGGTTTGGCTCGCACAAGTCGCCTTCGAACAGCGTGTCGCAGTCGCACCACGCGTCAACCACCAGCCGCCCGGGCAGCGGTGGGAGTGTAGGCGCAAGCGTCGGCGAACGGCCTTCTACTGGAGGTGGTGGTGGTGGATTGGCTTCCTCAGACTGGCAGGGCTTATTCTCGAATTCCCAGGACGATGGTGGTGGAGTTGGTGGCTCATCTTCAGCAGGGCCGACTTCGCTCTTGGGTACCAGTGGACAAAGGCTCACGGCCTTTCCGGTGGACTACAGGGACATGAAAACCATGTTGTTGAGCCAGCGGAGCAGCAGCGACCAGTACGAGTCTCGCCACAGCCTCAGCTACGGCAGCCGCGGCACGCAAGGGTTCGGGAGCTTGACGTCGCCGAGTGGTCTAGGCAACACTGGCGGGAGCAGCAGCAGTAGACACGACGTCTCCACTGGATCAAGCCATGGGAGCCGAGGCCACACCGCTGGCGGCGCCTTGGGGTCTTCGTCGTCGTCGTCGTCTGTGCGCTCCACGATGGCCTACCAGAAAACTTGCCGGTTGGCGCAGAACGACCCGCGCTTTGGGCCGTCACCGCACGTGATTGAGCGGTCCATCTTGATGCAAGGCATCTTGAAGGAGCCGGTGTTTCCTCCCGCGCTGCCGGCTCAGCAACAGGCCAGCAGTTCTAGAGGAGGAGACCCCGAGGGCGCCAACAGTGCTGGTAAGGGCTCCGAGAGCCTCGCGCTTTATGGAGCACTGTTGGCCAGGCAGCAGCGGCCTTTGACCGCCGACGAGATTTACGCCAAGAAGCAACTCAAGCCCATGACCCCAAAGGAAGTGTGGGCAGCCAAATGGCGCGTGCCGGGCTTGAAGGAAATGGTGGAGCCGCCGCCGAGGCCTGTCATCACGGCAGTGGAAGCGCGTCGTCGCTTCAAAGCGGTTACGGCAGACCCTTTCGCGAGCGAGTACACATAGGGAAGTGAAGCGTATTTAAGGTTCCGATTTTATTTATTGAGAGTGCTACTATCACCCGCTTTTCTTACTTTATTTGAATGGTTATACCTAATTAGGACATCTTCGATTTCCGGCCTATCGTCGGGCTTGTGATGGCAGTACCGAAATAGACGAAAGGAAGACAAAAACCACACAAGATCTTCAAATGCAATTCTGTTCTAAGACCACAGCCATTCTTTTAGGGGCCGCTGACAACCGGGCCAGGTTACCGGATATGAGTACGATTTTGTAATTCTTAAAAAGTAGGTGTGGGCGCTGGGCGCGTGCCGCGTGCACGTACCTATGCCTCTCGCAATTTCAGACCCCAGACCCAAGAGCATGGGTATTTCCTCTTTATGTAACTCGAAATCACTGGCAACAAGATATTCATTCCTTCGTTAATCACTCCCCTTTTCGTTGATACTTCGCAGCCACCAGCCCTTTCGCCTCCACCTCTCTGCTTCGACGTCAGGCCCTAACACATCAAACGGCCCGATGCGCTTCTCAACTCGAGCGAGTTGTCGTAGCGTGAGTGACAAGCGCCGCGGCGACTGGTGCAACAGCAACGCATCGCCCACAGCACATCCAGCAAGTTTAGCATTAAGCACTGTACTAGGAACCTTGACCATGGCTGGAGGTGATGCGCCAGGCAAGCAGTCTGGAATTCCGTGGTACCAGTGTTTGTAGGCCACATTACCTTCGAAAACCACCAAAGAATTGCGGCGCAGAACCACCGACGCCACCACGGTTGTGGAAGGTGGAGGTTCGCTGAATTCTAACAGTGCATCGCTTTCTAGGCTTACAATAGCTACGCGCGGCGAGAAGCATGGGCCGTCGCGGTGACGATGGATGCCCGTGCCACCTTTGTACTCATTCAGCAGAACCTTGAAGAGACAAAGATACGGAAAGGAAATAGGTTCTTTGTAAGGATTAAGTCACGCTGAGGAAAAAAGAAAAATCAAGATTCAGATCAAAGATATTATTAATAGACAATGGATATTCCTCCTTTCTCTCAAGTCACAATTGGTCATTATCAAGTCTTTGCCTGATCCGGCGAATCTTCAAAAACGCCCATGGCGACGAGCCGCGATGTCACCAGGCCAGTGATGGTCTCAGGCAGAGGCTCACTCCAGCTTCCGCTTGGATGAGGAACGCCTCCAAGATTTAGTAAGCGCCGCTGCGTCAGAGTGTGCCACGCCCCCGCTGGTTGCTGGTCGATTGCCACCACCAGCTCGGCTGCTTCTGTGGCGCTCAAAAATGCGTCGCAATAACGAATACCGTGGCCGAGGTCCACTAACACGGGCAGCTCCGGCAAATGGCAAAAGTTCTTTCGGATTGTGCGGGCTTTCTCAATTTCGATCAATCTCTCTGCGGCATCACGGGCCTTTTCAGCTTTCATCATCGCTGCGAAATCCATGATGTGTGATGACGTCGCCAAAACAGGGTCAATCCCAAGCAAAGCAGATACGCACGCACAAAGGAATACACACTTCCGGAAAAGGAGGAGCGACAGCGTTGTTGAATAGCACAACTTGAGCCTAAAGGCTCCAAGGAGTTTTAGGTTCAACACAATTTAATTATGCGAAGTCAGAGAATCAATCGGTGCTCCATCCACCATTGTCTTCCGATCTTTTTCCTTTTTTTCCGAATCCTCCCCCCAAACAGGGTGGTTGGCTCACACGCTTACTCCCGTCAACCAATCAGACGCGTCGATGATCGAAACCATCGTCCTTTCTTCACTTACTGGTTCGCATGATCCATGCTCGACGGAGCAACGGAGGCAGACATCCTTTAGGTTCAGCGTGCGACTGTAAACAATAAGTATATCTATTCAAGTGTTGAAGAAAGGCATCCTTAAGCGTACGATCTAGCGCGAGCCTTGAGTGACCATGCCGGCTGCACCAGAAGCGTCGCGCAGAGGCGCTTCCGCTGAAGAAACGACAAGCCTGCTCAGTGGCAATAAGGCGAAGCCGGACTCAGGAGACGATGCAGACGACGTCATGAGAAATTATCTCGGGCTTTGCATAGTGTTTGGTGTATCACACTCATGCTTAACTGTAGGAATTGCTTACGCGAGCAGTGTGTTCGACCTCACGTTGGGAAGCGCAAGCACAGGGCTTGTCTATACTTTGTACACTCTGACAAGCTTACTGGCAGCGGCGCCATTCGTGGATTTGGTCGGACCAAGGAATGGGATGACGTTATCCGTCACGGGGTTCCTACTGTATTTAATATGTTTCGTGATAGGCCAAGCAGCCGATGGAAGCAACTACTCCCTCGAGTACACTGTGGTGATAATTGGCTCCGTCTGTGGTGGTCTATCGAGTAGCATAGGCTGGGTGTCTCAAGGCGTCTACTATGCCCGATCGGCAGTCTTGTACAGCCAAGCAACTGGCAGCTCCTTGGAAGGCGCGAATGAGCTTCTAGCTGGGCGCTTCACTGCCATTTGTGAGTCGTGAGAGCCTTACAGGGCTGAGCACAAATCCTTTTACGCGTTTCTTAAATTGCATACTTTCTGAATTACTCATCAATCGAGTATCAACACCAATGCGTTCGATCATAGTCCACGTTTGTTTGCTTTTTCTTTTCACGTTATAAGAAATCATTTCCGCGCGCTCACTCCTGAATACTTCCTTTCGCATTCCTTCTTATAGATGTCGGCAGCCAGTGCATTATTTACGCCATGTCTGCGGTGCTGCTACAAGAAACGTCCATGACTGACGATGAACTCTTTGTCGTTTTGGCTATTGTCATGTTTGCATTTCTGGTAAGGTCAAGTGCGTTGTGTCGGAATTGATTCAGGTCGAAGATTGTTGTACTTTACAATTTACTTGTATTCCTTGTCTTTATCTACCCTGGCTCTTCTCAGCTCTTTTGGGTGTTCTATTGCGGGGATGCCCCCGAGTTACCTGAGGCCGAGCAACAAGCAGCGAATGCGAATGCAAAGAAAAGCTCCGTTGGTCGCGCTCTGGCTACCACAGAGTTCACTTTTTGCAACCGCCGCGCAGTTCCCCTCATGGCCTTAGCTGCAACCTTTGGTTGCGCGTCCTTGTTCTGGTCGTCATACGTAAACGATGAAACGATTGACGCGTACATTTCTTACGATGCAGTGGCGTATTTGGGGGCAGTACAAACTGGCGTGATTGCTTTGCTCGCTGTTCCTGCGGCTTGGCTGTCGACGCGATTCGGCAAGATATGGGTGCTGACCATTGGATCTTTGAGCTACATTTGCCTGGGTGGGGCTTACTTAATTTGGACGAACGAAGAATTAGGGCATTGGTCATCAGGAGTAGGGCTAGCCGTGCTTTATGGTATGGGGCGCCTTACTTTTGAAAACTCGGCCAAAGCCATCTATGCAGACCTTTTCCCAGACAAGCGTGCTATGGCATTTGCCAGCCTCAACTTCGTCAGCGGCTTCTTTTCTTCCATCTTCGCTTACTTGCTTGCTGGCGGTGTCGACAACGGTAAATACTTTGATAGCGTCGACAGCGGCTTTTGTTTCTCTGATCTTCTGCCCTTGCATACATTCTGATCATTGATAACTCTCACTTACGTACATGCTTTTATTTTTTTTCTGCGCAGCCAAAGTTCTCGGGATTTTGGTGATGATCCCAGCGACGCTAATCGTGCCGGGTTACTGGGTGGCGACAAGGGGAGCACGCACCGCAGCTGCATGACACCGCAGATCCAAGGGATAGTGTTAGAGAATTGCGCTCTTACCACGGTTCTTAGCTTAAGATTACCGATCAGGCCCTGAATTGTTGTCATGCATTTGGAGTTCTTTGTTTTGATGTCTCCTCCTATGCGAATCGATATGGATATTCATTAAAAACCACTGCTGCGATGGATGTATCTCGTACTCCAGTATATCCCGAGCCCCGATTGCTTAATGCTTAAATTTCCGCTCCATTCATAATTTTAGTTGTAGTTCTCGATAATTATTTAGTGATTAGTGATTAGTGTGAGTGTTAACATTTCGCATTTCGGGTAATGATAATAAGAAACACCCACGCACTTACGTGCGTTTGTTTTTAGCAATACCACATGGAATTAAGCCATAAGCCTTGGAATCAAATTGTTTGCTTTTAATTTTTTAATTCGACGCGAATTTTATTCCTACAACGGACATCGCAAAAACCAACGAGGAAACCTAGTCACCTCTTAACAGCAGCTGAGAAGGAAGAGTACATCAAATGAAAGCCCACCTTTCAGCGAGCGATATGTTCATCGTCAACCCAATTACAGAGGCGCATGTTTCGAGACTGCAGAGGTAGTATCGCCGGACAACGTGCTTCCTTCCTCACCAGTTGAAATGAGCTGCTCTGCAACTCCATGCGGAGAAGAACTACGCGACTTTGCTACTTCCTTATTCGCATCCTATTTTTCGCTTTTCGTCTGGGGTGAAAGCACATTGAATCTGTCTTTTGAACGGCGCCCATCTTCCTAAATGAGAACATGAGGATACCTCGCATGATGAGTGCACACCCCACGCCTCCAATGAATTAGTCGACGCCACGGCCGAAGTGGTTGTAAGCCAGTACATGGTCCGTGCAAAGCGCCGAGATGTAATAACTACCGGAATAGAGGTAAGATGACCTCACAGTAAAGGAACACGTGTGAACGCGTTATGAACATTTTTCAGAACAAACTGGAAACCATTTTGGGGGGGTTGATGACCACAATTATGGCAGATATTATGAGAAGAGCCGATGTGAATGTGAACTGAACAGCTTGAGCGCCGAGAAGAATGATCTGGAAGTCTCTCAGCAGCTGTTACTAGGGAAAAGAGCTTCTGTCGGTTATTCTCAGGAAATCGAATGATCGCGTATGGTCACGTACAGATCGTTGCCGACCAGAAAATGGCGCGGGTCATATTTCGAAAACGCGTCGATCGAATGGTCTCAAACTTTCAGATAGCCGAGAAGACGGTCTAGTCGTTATATCAATGATATGAATTCACGTTGGCTTGTTTATAGCCGGTCGAGTCAAGAGGTGGGCAATTAGACCACAAGGCGACGTGGTGGTGGGGTGTGTAGGTGGGTTTTGGCCGTCCGGCTGGAAAAAAGGCACACTTTTTCCCGCCCCCGCCTCCCCCAAAGGAGGGATAGGCTAATCCCGTAAATAGAGCACCCAGCGGGCAACTCCAGGGCGGGGGGGTCGATATGGAAATGGGCACTACCCACCACCAGACCAGGTGGGGGGGTGGGAATCGAAGGATCTCTGGAAAATGGCCCTCTCATTGGTCAAATGTTTTTTTGCCCACCTCTTGGGTCGAGTAGAAAGCAATGTCCAATGTCAGCATCTCAGCATGTTCTGGTGATGTCACCACGTTTGCAACCATAGCGTGCGCCCCTCAAGCCGATGACAATTGCACGAAGGCGCGTTCGAAGATTCAAGCATCCATTGAAAATTTTCAGCTGATCGATTCTTCTCACGCATCATTCTACTTTCACCAGGACGATGGTAGCCACCTAGTGACTCGGTTGAGTTGGGAAGTGAGCTTAGTTGTGTACTCGAACTAATACAAACCCAAATGACACAGAAGCCAGTGCTGCGGGCAGAAGTGTACGCGCGTGCGTTGCGCGCAAGTCAAAATCGTAAAGTTGTGTCGCTACGCACATCAAAATCATTTCGTAAAAATGACGTTGGAATGGACTCCAACTTTGAGATTGGCGAGGATATACGCATACCACATTTTTCTGTCGGTTCGAAATTGTCTGGCGACCCCATGATCATGACTAGTGGAGCTGGTGACATCTTACATGATAGTAGACTGTCGCCATTTTTCTCTTACCGCGAAGAAGCGAAGAATCCGAAGGCAGTAACCAAGAAAACCGCGGGTTTTCCGGGTTTTTACCGAGTTCGACTCAGCAGAATATCCGGTAATTACCAATCGCGCTGAAGGAAAACCCAGGAGCCACCTGGGTTTTCTTGGCTACAGATCCGAAGTCCAAAGCAAGTCGAAGGAAATAACACTACCCTGTATCCGTTCACCTGAGAGACCTGATAACAGAGAGTGACTTTCTTTGGTGCGAGGCTTAAAAGCTACAGTATAGTAGCGTTAGAAAAAGGAAGCCCTCCAGAAGGGTAGACGAGCATTTAGACCATTGTTCACGTCTGACTTCCATCCAAGCGTGAAATTACGTTATTATGGCACAAAAGAGCGTCATTAAGTTATCCTCGATGGCTCCGGACATGCAGGACTTTGCGCTCACGTGCGCTCAAGAAGCCATCCTATCTAAAAATACTGAACAGGTACACAGCCCGCTGCATTCAAAGGGCTAGAATAATTGGCACAATTCTTCGCAGGGCAGAGCTATTCAAGTATTTATTAAGGAGAAACTTTTGAGGCTTCATAATTTTCCAAAGTCTTCCAGTTGGACAGACAATAGCGAAGGGGTGTAGGCTGTGGGGGATTTACATTTTAACGGCTGTCTATTTATTCATATGATGGGCTCTATTTGTGCGCGCAACCCCTTTATTCACAGGAAATTGCAGGCGCTATTCGGCAGAGTTTTGACAGCAAGTACCCCGCCACGTAAGTTCTGCATGCCGCATCATGTCTCATGCGGCTACTCGTCATAACTGGTTATGTCTAACACGTTTTCACCCCAACTGCGTGCGCACTCAGATGGCATGTGCTAGTGGGACGGAACTTCGGATGCTACGTCACACACGAGAAGTCTAAATATATATATTTCTACATAGGCCAAGTAGGAGTGTGTATGTTCGCCACTGCATGAGAAAAGTTGAATCAGGGGACGGCGACATTCAGACCTCTTTTCACAGGCCTCAGGTCACGCTGCTCGTTTCGTTGTTATGTTACTTACGCCTGAAAGAGCAAGGCCCAATCGCTGGTGCATACAAGCAGGTCATAAATGAGCCAAATATCCTAGTGTTCATCGACACCTCATTTCTTATCAAAGAATTACAGCAAAAGCATAAGAAAACACAAGTATTACTATAACTTTTATATAAGATATAACTAAGCCAGCTACACTTACACTTGTTCACAACATTTTAAGTTTCCGCCTGGCTTGTTACTTGTTAGTTCCGTGATAAGTTTAAATTTGCCTTCTTTTTGGACCTGCTGCTTTTGCCGATTGCTTCTCTTAAACTTTCGTGAAATCCAATAAGAATTCCTGACTTAAATGACCTGTGAGCTGTAAGCCGTTAAGCTTTAAGTGTATGCCTCTTATTATTGTTATTTATCTATAAGAAGGCAATACAGGGAAGTGCGCGGTGCACGGCGCTATTGAACCATCGACATCACGAAAGAAGAACTAAGAGATCGAGCTCACGAAAGGCGGCATCGACACCAGGGAAGGCCAGTACTAAGGGAGGTTAGGCCAAAGAGAGGCGAGGGCGACCTCCTTCCTACTTTTCAGGTCTCAGTACGTTTTCCCATCTGCTTGAGGGGCAGCCTCCTGCGAGTTGCGCATCCTTTGCTTCAGCAGTGCCAGTCGGTCCTCCACTCTGGCGCGGCTCGCCCGGTCTTCCCCCGGCGGGCCCGCGAAGCTTCCCGGCGGCGCATCCGGGCCGTTCCGGAAACTGCTCCCAGCTCCTCCCCCTCCTCCGGGAGCCTGGCTGAAGCTGGCGACCGGCACGATGACGTCACCGGTTTCGCGCTGCAAAGCGGCCACGAGCCGCGTACCCGACTCTCCAGGTAAAGCCTGTTGAATTCCCGCCACCAAGCTCCCGTAGCCGACGTGCAGCACCAGCCTCTTGACCAGGGAGACCACAGCTTCGTACTGTAGGTCGCACCCTTTGGCGCGTCTAGGGTAGGCCTCGAAGAAGTCCCCGAGGGCTAACGCAATGACGGGCAACTCGACGGAGCCAAACGGCCGACCGGCAGCTTTCTCGATTTCGTCGTTTTGGACTCTAGTTAAGAGCTTGGCGAGGATGGTGTGCAAGCGGTAATGAAACTTGGGGTTGGCTTCGGTGTGCGAAGGTGTTAAAGGGTGCGCGAGGCGATGCACCAGAGCAGCGATGGATCGGGTCCGAGGAGTTTGAGTGGCTGCCGAGATGGAAATCTTGTTGAGCGCTTTAAACACCTGTTTAGAGAAAGAAGTGCAACATAAGCGCACGCAGTATTGAATAATAATAATAGAATAGAATGGATCTGGTGGCTCATGTGGCATCATGAAAATGAGTAATACAGTGTGTGTACATAAATTACCTGAGCTGCGTGCACGGCATAGGGGCCTCGCGTAGCGGCGAGCCGTTCGTCAAGCAGCCGAGAGCAGCTACACGCGAGCAGATCCCGCAAAGGCTCTTCTTGCACCTACGAGAATCGCATATAGACGCACAAATACACAACCATAGACAGGCACGCGCATCATATGAAGGAGGCACAGGGATTCCCCGTAGTGTAGTAATATGAAAATAACTTTCGTTGCGCTGCCTCTCTCCCTCTCTCTCGCTCTGGCCTATTCTTCCCATACCTCGCGGCAGAAATCGGACAAGCGAAAGAGGGCCATGAGAGAAGCCAAGCAAACAGTCAAGAGCTGCACGTCGATGCCCCCCGTGCCGTTGCCCAATGCATCTACGTCTCCTGCTTCGAGTTCTGGGGGACCCGCGCTGAAGGCCAAGTCTAAGAGCTTGGTGAGCTTGCTCAAGAGGGCGCTGGCGTGTGGGCCGAGGGCGCGCTGAGAGAAGGAAAAGAGTTTGGGCGGCGTGTCGCCAGACGCCAACAAATGCACCACCTACATGTAAGAGACAGGCAAATGAAGATAAATAAGGAAGATGGTGAAAAGTTTTAAGTACTGTGATTCCAACGGTAAGGAGTAATTTAGATACGAGAGTTAAATGAATATGTAATTCTAGTGACTTAGTACTACATATCAATACTTCACACACCTTGATGACGTCTTTACCCTCCATGTACACTTCGCTGCTTTTATTCAACGGCTCTCTTTCGGCTAAGGTCGCTACCAAAGAATCCATCCGTGCGAGCACCTAATAACAATGAACAAATGAGATGAGGTGTATAAGCACTTTTGAAAAAACGCGGAATAAACGCGGAAATGGTAAATAGCGGCATGTATCAAAGGAGAGAAGTCCTACTACGGACATTTATTTAGCAATGAAGTAAAACGAAATGACATGTGCATCAATCATAATAGCTCCCTTCAATACTGTTTACCTCGGATTCAAACTCGATGTCGGCTTTCATGTCTGCTTTCGACAGTTTTTCAAAGGCTGGCGGCGCAGGAGTTGACACAGGCGGCGGCTTAGGTCTACTCGGAGCAGCCGTGGCGGCATCACGAAAGGAGGCTTCGTACGGCTCCGGCGCCTTTTGAGCAGACACACACAGAAGCAAGGATTCAAATGAAAAATCAATAGACGAAGAAGAAGGAAATCAGTCAACAAGACAAATGCACTAGTGTATAGAACGTATACATCTTTTGGCAATAACACAAGAGGCTCACTTTTTGCTTTCCTAGCGCTCCTCCTCCCCCTCCTCCTCCTCCTTTCCGTTGCAGCATTCGGGGCTCTTCGATCACTCCATCGTCTTCCGCTTCGGGTGGGGCCAACAGTGGATCTTTCTTGACCTTGGGCGGCGGCGGCGCTTCTTCAACTTTTTGCACGACTGGTGGTGGTGGTGGTGGTGGTGCCTCTTCCTTGGAAGGTTGCGGAGGTGCCTCTTCCTCAGGCAGCGTTGCCTGAGTTTTCAGTGCAGGTGCCACTGGTGCTGGTGCAGGCGGTACCTCCTGTTTCGGTGCTTCAACTACAGGCGGCGGTGGCACCTCTACCTTTGGTGCTGGCGTAGGAGCTGGAGTAGGAGCTGGTGCCTCTGGTGCTTTATCTGGTGCTGGTGGTGGAACAGGTGGATTGGCTCCAGGCTTGACCTTTGCGTGTTTGACCACGAAATCAGGCAGTATCTCTTCTTTCCCCACTCCTCCTTCTTCGTCCAATTGGAGCAAACTTCCCATCTCGGTGCCAGCGGCGATCTCGCAGGCTTTCAGGTATTTGCAGAACTCGTCAAGCAAGACGATGCCCCCGCCGTTCGCATCCATCGCCTGAAAGACTTTCTTGGCGTCGCTCTTGCTTGACATGGACTGCAGACACACGAACCCATACTCGTTGACCCGCTTCCAACTCGCCTGAGTAAGTTGAGAGAAAGAGAGAAAACAAAAGAGATTGAAATACAATTCGTGAAGGCCAGCCATGCATGCATGCATGCATGGATGGATGGAGACTTGTAGCACTAAATTCCTCAAACTCTTTCTATACCAAAGGAGGAAATTCACATAGAAAATCATGTGTATCACCTCAAACTCGCTTTGCTCTAGGCGCAGGTCATCGTTGTGGTCTCGCCCCTTGCTCCCACCGTCCAGCCGGCTGAAGGCATCGTACATGGTGGCGTAAATGCACAAGTAGCAGCAAAACAGCCGGAACTCCCCTTTTTGCACGAAGGAATCGTCGGTCGCGTTCTTGGCACCCTTGATTTTCGCACCCGAGTCAGCTTGATAGTCCTTGGCATCGCTGAACGCGCGCAAGTACGAGGGCCGGAACGTGGTAAACAGGTCTTTGCCGGGCTCCTTCATGTCTTTGCCCTTCCCCACCCGGGGGTACTTGGCCACCAGCACCTGCAGCACCCAGGTCTCAAGCTCCGCCAAAGAGCAGTGGCCGTTGCCGTTAGGGTCCGCAGCTTTGAACGCTGCATCGCGAAGACTTTCTGCCAACCCGCCGGCATTGGCATCGCCTAGTGGCGCAAAGCACCCCACGAAACGGACGCAATCTTTGGTGGCCGAAGGCCCAACGGACAAACCAAACGACCACGCGCCGCTGGGCTTTGGCACAGGGGTTGGGGTAGGGGCTTCGGGAGCTGCGGTGCTGCCTTCTGAAGCAACAGCAGCTGCAGCAGGGTCAGCCGTAGGAGGGTTGGAGGAGGCACCACCGTTATCATCAGTGGTTGGAGGTGTCTTTTTGGTGCCGCAGAGCGCGCAAAACGCGAACCCAGGCCCTAGCATTTGGCCGCAGTTTTCGCAGGGCTTGGCACCCGGGGGCGCTTCGGCAAAAGACGCAGGAGGCTTCGAGATCGTGTCCACACCCGCTGCTGACCCGTGCAGAGGAGACACTGCAACACCGTCGCCTCCAGCACCATCTTTGCTAGCCGCTCCATTGTCAGCAGCACCGCCATCACCTCCAGCGGTGCTACTGGCACTCGACTCAGCTCGTTGCAATGGGTTGTCAGAATTGCTACTAGCGTCGGCAGCGGTAGCTCCAGGATCGCCTTCTTTGGCTTCTCCTACAGGGGGAGGTGCTAATTTGGTGTTGACCTCTTTGGGCCGGGGCTCTGCGGTCTTGACACGCGCGTCGATGGTCTTCTTCTTGTTGTCGTCCACGCTCTGTGCACGTAGATTAGAATTGAAAGACAAAGTACGCCTCAGGTCACGGTATATCAAACGCTGCAAAAAAAAACGTACTGCTTTGCTTTATTCAACTCACCTTGCCGAGAAGCTTGTACATTTTCGCGCTGTCCTTCTCGTATTTGAGGTATATTTCACAGCACACGGCGAGAACGCCGTCTTTGACGCTCTTGTCCTTGGATTCGAGCATTTTCACCACAACATCGTAGTCTTTGGAGCTAACCACTTCCACTCCCTGTTAAATCAATGCACAAACAAATATGCAAAAAAAAAAGTCAGGTCATGGTATGTAAAATAATCAAAAAAGGAAGTAAAATTCGGAAAATATCAAATATGATGGCAGCAAAATAGATTCTGAGCTGGTGTTGTATCATATACTGCATTATTATGCCCACGCACATATTTGTCAATGACGCGCGCTAATTCGTTGAGAGACGCTGCTTGCGATTTGCTGTTTTTGGTCTTGAGAGCTTTGATGCAGAAAGGAGCATACCTGAAAGACGGAGGCGCAAAGTAACAAGAACCACGAAAAGAAGAAAAATGTAAGAAGAGACAAAGATAACAACGGCATTGATTCTCAGCGCCACATTCGAAGAACAATAACTGACTTTGAAAATAAGCATGTACTCCTCCACAACTTCAAAATATCCCGTTAAGCAATGTGTTTCAATCACTACAAAATAATATGAAATATGAAAATGTAGATCTGCTTCTCACTTTGGTGCTGGGTAAACTTCACAGACGGCTTTTTGCAAATCCACAAACAATTCAGCCGCTTTGCCTTTGGCTGAACCCGATTTTTCCATCAGGAACGGCACTAAGATGTCTGCTTCAAAGGGCAAAAGCTTGTACTGGTGGGTAATGCATGCTCCCAGCACCAAGTTCATCACCTTGAAAACATGTGCAAGAGAAATGGATAAAAAGTACACACTAGCAGTCAAAGTCAATTTCTACAACATATTCTAATATTCGTGAGTAAGATGACGAAAACAAATATGTCTTCTTGTGCACATACCACAAGATGCACCATTCGAGCAAAGTCTAAATCTTTGTTGGCATTACACGAAGAAGCAAAATATTGTGCTCGCCCTATTCGTACCTCGAGTAACTTCAAAAGCGCAGTTGAGTTTTCTTTCTCAGACAATCGCAGCGTGCACCATTTAAAAATCAAATCCAAGTGCCCAAGGAACAAATCGCCGTCTTCTTTGACGACTCTGTTGGGAACAAGGCAAGAGACAAAAGAAAAGTTTAGAATAAAGAGTCGAGGAAGAGGGATGAAACCATAGAGGGGAAAATAAAATCAAAACGCAAAACTTATATTTCTTTCTCTTCTCCTAATTCTCACCTTTCCAGTTTCTCGTAGCCTGCGTTGCCGCACTCCATCGAGCCTTGGCTCTTGGGAAAGAACGCCTCAACTGCGTCGTCGTTGATCACCTTCTCCCACAGTTCCTGCAGCAGAATCGCATCTTTGGGTCCCGGCGGGTCGCTGTCCGGTGGCACGGGCCATCGGTTCTTCTTAGCCGCGGCTTCGCGCTTCTCCTTGGTTTTGTTGAGCTTCAATGGGGGCCCTGGCTCGTCTTTTCCGAGGCCCTTGGACGACTTTTTGCTCGACTTCTTCGCGCCTTTCTCGTCCTAATATATATGAATAAGCATGGAGGAGACATCATGGGCAGACGATGATTATACATTTACAACCATTTCAAAAAAGTTAAGAAAGCGCCAACGATACGTGGATACACAAATATAGAAATTAATATGGCACACTTACATCATCGCCGCCTTTTTTGGAACTCTTCTTGGAGCTTTTCTTGGAAGCTGGAGCTGCGGACTCCGCTTCTTCTTTGGGTTCTGCTTTGGGCTCTTCGCCCGGTTTCAGCTCCAGGACCTGGCGAAGAAGGAAGGAAGGGTGGAGCACATGTAAACGAAGGGACAACAGGAGCGTTCCTGCTTTGGTATATTCACTCTGTACTATAGCGAAAAGTTCATCACCTCGTTTCATCATTCAATACTATGTTTCAAAACACACACATACCGTGCTTTCCAGGATTTTGTCCACTCTCGGCTTGATAGCTTTCAAATCTGCAGCCTTGAGATCCTCTAGCGCGCGATCGATGGTCTTGCGCTTCAGCAGTCGTTTCGCCCATAAAATAGTGACACAGTCGTCGGCAGCAGCGCGCACCGACTTCCCCTTGTCCTTCATGCAGTTGAGCAAATGGGGGAGCATGTCCTTCTGTTCGGCCCCTCCCACCGGTAAATAAGGCAGGCGCTTCACGCACCACGGCATGAGGAACGGGCGGCTGGTGTCCTTGACCAGGCCTTCTTCCTTCCCACAGACCCCTTTCAGCACCTCTTTCACGCAACCGCTGTCGACCTGGCTCCCGAAGTCCAAGTACTGCACGTCCATCATCCGCTTGCCCTTGCGATCGGTGGGGTCTAACTCTTGGACCGTAACGATGTCTGGGTCGCCGTAACTGTGCACAGTGGAAATAAAACGAGCAAATGACTCCGGTGAACGAAAATACACACGGCACACAAGAAGATAACAAAGAGGGCATTTGAGAGAGTGCAAATGAAAAGGAATATCGAAAGACATAAACACTTCAGCGGAGCGCGTAATTTTCCCTCCTCTCTTTCTCTATCTCTCACGTGCAGGCACGATCCAGAGCCAGGACTACAGGGGGTGCCAGTTTTTTGTCGGCCGTGGCGTCCATCAGGGGCTTCATGATCTTCTTCAGCACTTCCTTGCAGTCGTCGCTGCTCAGCGCCATGAATAAGTACTGAAAAAACACACACAACGAAGAGAAAATGCACACAAGCAAAACAGAAATAAGCGATGGTGAAGTGCAGTGGTATTGTATACGTGAACTCTACATGATTTGGAACAAAGTGTGCAAATCCTACGCACGTAAAGCTTTACACATATACATGATATTCTTGACATGTAACTCGATATCTCTCTTTGCCATTCGCTGAATTGCAAGCACCGTACCTGTAAGGTGTTGGCCGCAATCGGCTTGTTGGCCACATTTTTGTCGGCCAAGCATTCGCTCAAGGCTTTGGCAATGTTCATGAGGCTATCGTTCATTTTCACATCCAGGCCATCGCATTCGAGTGCGATCATTTCCATGGCCTCCTTGCGCTTCTTCCAGGTTTTTGAGTCCAAATCGCCCATCGCATTCACCACGTCTTCGGGCAGCTCCAGGGTGACTCTTAGATCGGGTTCGCGCGGTTCGGAGCCGCAACATTTGCGGAACGCACTCGACAAGCCTTTGGCGGTTTGTTTGTCGAATCCTGCCGTCTCGAAGGCCTTCTGAGCAGAATCTTGGAGTGCTTTCTCAGAGCCCTTCAAGATTCGTTTCTTGGCCCAAATCGGACCTTTCTGCTTGTAGCATTGCCCTAACAAGAGCAAAAGGGTTTCCCTCACTTTTGGCTCTTTGGTCATGGCCTCATATTCAGACCGAACGTTGGGCATCAGCACCTGAGGGAAAAAAGGAGACAATAAGAAGCAAGATGAAGAGGCGGAGGCGAAAAGTGGAGGCTAAGGACGGTCAAGGTGTAATGATAAAACAGGGCTGAAACGACAACGAGAAACCGATCAATTGATGTTCCCACCTTGTGCCCAATTTCCTCAACCCCAAACGCTTTGGTCACTTCAAGCAGCCACTGCGCGTATTCTAAATGCGCAGCCCCTGACTTCACATCCTTCATGAAGTGGGCTACGTACCTGCCGGAAGCATTGCACAAATGAAATGGTGAATGGGATTAGACGAGAAATAAGTTTAGGGGCAATGCAGGCAAGATGACCAAAACATTGAGGAAGTGGTAAGAATGAGGTCTCAAAAAAAAAAATCAGAGATTCGTAGATGAGAAGAGAAAAAGTTAACAAGTACACTTCTTTGCATATCGAGGTGTAATTGGTTTCCGAAAAGGCACTAACTTGATGATGAAGCCCGGGTTAATTGACGCCGCGAGCTCGTAGAGCATGTCTCGCACAAAACTCGCTAACTTTTTGTCGCCAAGCTTCTCGGTCGCTAGGCTAATCACCGCGCACGCAGCTGCTTTGTCGAAGAAATCGGCGGCATCCTCGTCCATCACTGAGCCCACAAAGGCAGGCTTAGCTTCTGCCGCCTCCTTCTCGGCTTGTTCTTTCGCGAGTTTGGCCTTTTCTTTAAGGGTCAGAGGACCTTTGGGCTCCGGGGGTGGGGCATCGATCGCTTTCAAGACCATGATTTCATACTTGAGCTTCGCGGCCTTTTTGAAGTCTTCACGGCCTATAGGGAATAAAAAAGAAATCGGTGAAAGAAGGAGGAGAATGAGGAGGATAAGAAATTAGAGTGACGCTGTGTGTGGCGGAAACTAAAACAGTTGCACAGAAGATTGCTTCCTTTTCTTTTAAACATAAAAAGAGACTCACGCATGATATCCTTCTTCTTATCTGTGACTGTGTTTCTACACATGTGCAGCGCGCACACGTACCGACGGCTTTCTTCTTCTCAGCCTGCATTTCTTCGATCTTGTTCAAGCGGTCATTTTTCGCCCTTTCTTCGGCATTTTGGGCTTCTTTTTCGCGTTTCAGCCGTGCCTGACGCTCCTCTTCTGCCTGTTATCGAAAGTTATGAGAGGGAGAGTGTGAAGGGAAATGCTTTTAGCGTGAATCTACATCAGTACGTTACTGTTTCGTGGAAAAATCAAGTCCTTTACAATGCCAAGGAACGAAGAGTGAACTAAAATGGAACACAAGCCTCTTGAATTGTCGAACCTTGGCTTCTGCTTCTTCTTTCAACGCATTCTCGCGCTCCAGCCACGCCGCTCGCTCTTCTTCCGAAGCCTCCGCATCCAAGTGAGCAATCCCCATTTCTTCTTCCAGTGCGTGCAGCTCCATCGTGACGGTGTAGGCTTGCTCGTAGTCCTAATGTAGTAGGTTCAGCCAAAGTAAATGCAATTATTGACGAAGAAAAATGACATGAACAAGTAAGTATATTGATTTCAAGATTAAATCATTTACAGCGCAGACGAGAAGGCATGCAATCATCATTCAAAAGCACTTCTCAAGGCTGCTCTGCATCAACTCTCAAGGTATACCACATGAACAAAATCTCACCTCTTCTTCGACGAAGATTTCTTGTTGTTCTTTCAGGAACGCCAACCGCGCGTTTCTTTCTTGTTGGGCTTTGAGCGCTTCCGCAGCACCGCCTGCTCTTCTCGACTGCCTCGCCAGCGCCTGCACCCCCAGAAAACAGCCTTTCAGCACGTTGACGTTGTTTTCTTTCTTCCAATCACCACTCCCGCATTTCACGCGCATGAGGGTCACGGCTGCAGCACTCCGGCTTGCGACCTTCCCCTTGAAATGACCCCATCCTAGGGCTTCACAGGCTTTGGCTTTGGCTTTCACATCACTGCCATTTAAGTCTTTCAAGAGCTCTGAAAACACCGGCACCACCCGCTCTTCGTCTGGTGGGGTGTCTTCAATTAGTGCGACATCTCCCAAGGGTGCGGCATCACCACTGACAGCTACTGCGCCATCCACAGCACCACTGGCAGCAGGAGCACCAGCATCAGCACCGGCAGGAGCAGCCACAGCAGCGGCAGGAGGTGCAGCATCTTCCTTTGCGATGTGCGCTTCCTGTGCTTTGGTCCAGCTGACTTCGGCATCCGCGGGGTCCGACGCGAGTTCACTGAATTTCGAGCCCTTCTTGTCGGTGAACTGGTACCAGCACTCGCTCACGGGCGCACCACTGTTAGGGTTCGCCCACACGTTTTGAATCTGGTGCCAGTTGCCTTCTGTCTTCAAAACATAGACCATTTGTAACCCTTTCAACGCTACAATTTCCGTGGATTCTTTCGAGGTGGCCTTGTCATAAACCTTCTTGGACTTGAGAAGCATCCAAAACGCCCCGCCTCCGGCAGGCTTCTGCGGCGGTCGCGACGGCGGCAGAGGTTCCGCTGGCGCTGTTTCATTGGGCGCTCCTCCTCCTCCTTCCGAAGTGGCAGCAGCTTGAGCACCGGGAGGCTCTCCTGGCTGAGCTTGAGCCCCAGGCTGTGCCGGTGCTTCACCTCCTGCTGTAGCTGTCGGCTCATTGGAAGCAGAGGCAGCAGCAGATGCCGCGAGTGTTGCGAGGAAGTCCACTTGCTGTTTGGTCCATTCAGCTTCCGCAGCTGCTGGGTCAGGAGCAATTTCTGCGAGAGGAGCCTTCCCGTCTTCGCTTTGGAATTGAAACCATGCTTCCCCTGTTTCCTTACTACCGGCAGCGGCATCTCCTCCTTTTGCGGTTTCTTTTTCGCCTTCTTTGCCGCCCTTGTCTCCCCCCTCCTTCGCAGCTTCAATTTCTTTCACATCTTTGGCCTCACTTTCTTTTGCTTTCACTCCTTCAGTCGCACCTCCTTCTTTCACTCCATATTTTTCGCCTTCTTTTACTCCATTTTCTACTTTGGCATCGGTGCCTTCTTTTACAGCTTTTTCACCTTTCTTTGCTTCGTCTTTTCCTCCTTTAGCACCTGCAGTGTCAGCACCTTCTTTTGCACCCTCTTTTTTGATATCTTTTGCTTCTTCTTTTCCATCCACTTTGCTCCCAGGCTCGTTGCTGTTGCTGCTGCCACTACTGCTACTGCAGCCGGGCTTAGGCTTAGGCCACACGTTTTGAATCTGGAGCCAGTTGTCGTCGGTCTTGAGCACCACGCACATTTGCCCTTTTTCGAGGGTTGCGATCTGCTGCGATGCCTCTGTTGACTTGGCTTGATCGTACACCTTGGCCTTCTTGGTCATCTTCCACAGCACTCCACCAGGAGCTATGGGCTGGGGAGAAGGAGGTGGAGGAGCACCGCCTGCACCGGATGCGTCAGTACCATCGTCAGTCGCCGAAGTGCCGTCGGCCTCCGTGAAGCACAACTTAAGGAGCTCTACTGCTTCTTCTTCGGTCATCACCAGAGAGGGGCCACCTTTCGCAGCCTCTTCGGCTTCTTTTGCTAACCTTTCCTCTTCAGCTTTGGCTGCGAGCTCTTCTTCCGACGGGCCTTTCTTCTTCTTTTTCTTCGGCTTTGCATCGCCGGCCGTATCCTTCTTTTTCTTGCCCGAAGCTTTCTTTTCCTCCGCAGCCTTCTTCTTTTCTTCTTCTGCGGCCTTTCTAGCTGCCTCTTCTGCCGCGGCTGCCTCTGGATCTGCCGCTGCCCATAGCTGCTTGAACAACTTCTTGTCCGCGGCCGCTTTCGACTCTGCTAGAGGCGCCACTAACTTTTTCACGGCGTCTTTGCCTTCTTTCTTCTCGCGCGCCAGTAAATTCACCATCAGCTCCATGTTTGCTTTCTTGACTTTGGGGTCCGACACTTTCTGAATGATGGTAAACGAGAAAGTCCCCAGGTCCCCCCATTCGTCTTTGGAAAGGGCCACTTTGTCCTTGGACACAAAATCAGCCAATAGGGCGACGCCACCCACAGAGGTGTGCGGTGGCATTTTGTTTTCAGGCTTGGAGGGGATCACGAACTCTTGCACGCCTGAAAACACATCCTTGATCGCGAGACTGCGCCCGTACATTTTCCCAAACGCCACTTGAGTTGGGCTGACGAGCTTGGCGTCTTTCATGCGCGGCATCATGATAGGCACGAAGTTCTTGGTGTACTTGGCGAAGTTAGTGCCCATCCCGTCGGCTACCACTCCCATGGTGTTGAACGCCGCAATAGCCACGGCGATCATTTTGTCTTTGCACAGCTCTTTCAAGACGTCAATGACTTCGCTGTAGTCTTTGTCCATCAACTTTGGAGGAGAGCCACAAGCCTTCACGATCATCACCATGCCTTCGACTTTTTCGTTCCACTTTTCGGCCGTGACCTTGGTCTTCCAATCCGCCAAATCTTTGCTCTTGAGGAGTTCATTCATATCCACGGCTTCTACCATGTCTAACACTAAATTCTGGTCTTTGTCGAACTCGTACTTGATTTCAGGGCCTTTGATTTTGAGCTCACGCTTTGGTTTCATGGCTGATGGTTTGACAGCATCGCCGCCGTCCGCTAACTTCTTGAGCAACTCTTCCTTTTCCTTGTCTTTCAGTTTGTTGATGAGGAACTCAAGGCACGGTTGCCCCAACCATTTGCACAATTCAAAGAGCAGCTTTTGTGAGGCTTCCTTCACGGACTTGTCTGGCTTATCGAGCTGGCTCACCAACTTGCCACAGACTCCTTTCACGTCGAACGAAAACGCACCAAAGGCCACAATGCATTCGTTCAGCACCTTGGTGCACTCCACAGGTACCTTGGGGCCGCTGTCGTCCATGCCCGCGAAAATAGCAGCGAGAACATCGGGACCACCCGCAGCAACGCAATGCACCACGCACGCACGAGATTCTTTCACCACAGCCATCTAAGAAAAAAACAATGATTCAAAAGAAGATCATCGAACGAGTGGTCAGAGATCAGAGATACCGAATAATGACATCACATAGCAGGAAGTTAATTGACACCCTACTTAATTGCTCTGATTGAAGTTTGGTGTGCCTAATGAATAAGAAATAGTGATTCAGTACTTCAGTACCTTGCCGTTTTTGAAACCGCTTTTGATCATGGCCTCTGCCACGGGAACCGCAATGGTACCAGCGCCGTTCGCGCGCTCCATGAAGATAGAACACGGCTTGATAGCGCCCACGAAAGCAGCGGCGTTTTTCTCCTTAGCCACCTCAGGCATGAGGGCAAGCTTCGAACTGAACACTTCGCTGGCGCCGTCTTGTTCCGCTTCAAAGAGCTTGATGAGCTCTTCATACGCAGCTGACCGCACCTTCACATCGCTGTCGTCGAGCCGCTCTTCCAGAGAGCCAGGAGCAGCCGCAGGCCCTCCGCCAGGATCACCGCCGCCTTTAAGCAAAGCCAGGAGCTCTGCTTCTTCTTCCGCAGCGGTCTTAGCCCCACCGCCACCGCCACCCGCACCGCCGCCAGCGGCTTCGGCCGCAGCTGCCGCTTCAGCTTCGTACTGTGCTACTAGAGCGGCAATGTCGTCTTCTTGGCGCTTGATGAACGCTGCCGCAGCGGCAGCTGGATCTGCGGCTGCTTCGCATTTGGGCTTTCCTTTCACTTGGAACTCAATCCAGGCTTCAGGTTGATCACCCCAATAGTTCTGAATTTGGTGCCAGTCACCCTCGGTTTTCAGCACATTGATAGCGTTGCCCTTCTTGAGCACCCCGACAGAGTCCCCTTTCTTGTCGGCTTTGCTCAACACTTTCACCACTCCCAAAGCAGTCCACCAGGTGCCTCCAGGCACGGGCTGTTGCACGGTGCGCGTAGGGGGCGGCGGCGGTGGAGGAGCGCCGGCCCCACCCATACCACCTCCACCTCCGCCCATGCCTCCGCCTTGGCTCGCTGCTGCCATCTCAGCTTCGGCGGCAGCTTGCGCAGCTGCAGCGGCAATGTCGGTCTCTTGGCGTTTGATGAATGCTGCTGCTGCGGCAGCTGTATCAGCGGCAGCTTCAGCCTTTTGCTTGCCCTTCTTGTCCTGAAACATCACCCAAGCTTCAGGTTGGTCGCCCCAATAATTCTGAATTTGATGCCAATCACCTTCGGTCTTCAAAACGTTCATGGCGTCGTTCTTTTTCAGGACACCGACGTCGTTGCCGTCTAAGCCAGCCTTGTCTTTCACTTTCATGACTCCTAGCGCAGTCCACCAGGTCCCACCAGGCGATGGCTGTTGCAATGTGCGAGGCGGCGGTGGTGGCGGAGGCGGTGCACCTCCTCCCATCCCTCCTCCCATGCCGCCATCCATCCCGCCCATCCCTCCTCCCATTCCGCCACCTATTCCACCACCTCCACCGGTTGGCATTTCAGCAGCTGCTGCTTTCTCCGCTGCTTTAATGTCATCTTCTTGGCGCTTCTTGAATTGTGCTTCTGCGGCAGCAGTATCAGTGGCAACTTCAGCCTTTTGCTTGCCCTTCTTGTCCTGAAACATCACCCAAGCTTCCGGTTGGTCGCCCCAATAATTCTGAATTTGGTGCCAATCGCCGTCGGTTTTGAACACATTGATGGCGTCTCCTTTCTTCACTGTGCCCACGTCATCGCCATCGGGAGACGCTGTACTGCGCACTTTCATCACCGCAATGGCCGTCCACCACGTGCCTCCTGGAGTAGGTGCCTTGACTTCGCGCGGCGGCGCAGCAGGCGGTGGAGCGCTAGACGGGTCTCCTGCAGGGGCAGGAGCAGCTGCTGGAGGTGCCGCCGCAGCAGCAGGGGCCGCTGGAGCAGCAGGTGCAGGAGCAGGCGGTGCCGCAGCATCTGTCGGAGCAGCCGCCGCAACCCCTGGAGGAGCATTTGCATCGCCTTCAGGGCTGAAGCCTTTGAGCATCTTCAGCAGCTCCAACTCTTGGTCCGACTTTTCAGCTTTGGCCCCAAATCCCCCACCTTCTTCCACGGGTGCAGGCGGATTGATCAAGTCTTCCTGCAGGCGCGTGAACTTAGCCTGAGCATCGGCAGAATCTTTGGATTGCTCGGCCATTTCTTTGCCCTTCTTGTTGCGGAGCATGAACCACGCTTCAGGCTGATTGCCCCAAATGTTTTGAACCAAGCACCAGTCACCGTCGGTCTTCAACACGTTCAGCGTGTCCCCTTTCTTCAAGCTGCCGATCTCGTCGCCGCCTGGATTGGACTCCGTGCGAATCTTGATGGCTGAGAGAGCGGTATAGAAGGTGCCTCCTGGCGTCTGAGGTTGAACGGTTTTGGGCCCACCTTCTGCACCCTCAGGAGTCGGTGCAGAGGTTGTAGCTGCTGCAGGCTTCGCTTCTGGTGGTGGTGCGGCAGCTGCTGGAGGCGGAGGTGGGGCATTGCTTGCAGCTGGTTCCTTGGGTTGTGAGGGAGCTTCAGCAGCTGCAGGAGGAGGAGGAGCAGGTGGTGGTGTTGCACCAGGAGTGTCCGACGGTGGAGGTCCACCGCCGCTGCTGCTCGCTGACCCACCTCCCACTGGCTCCTCGTCAAGTTTCGGCGGGTTGATGAGGTCCGCTTGCAGCTTTTGCCACTTGACAAGCGCAGCGTCAGCATCTCGGGTAGGCTCGGCCATCTGTTTACCCTTCTTGTTTTGGTACATGAACCAGGCCTCAACCGTGGACTTGGTGTACGCAGTCACGGACGGATCCCAGATGTTTTGGGCTTTGCACCAGTCACCTTCTTGGCTCAGCACGTACACGAAGCCGCCTTTCTTCAAGCTGCCAATTTCGTCACCACCTGGGTTGGACTCCAGGCGAATTTTGATGGGCGCCAGCACGGCCCAAAAAGCCCCTCCTGGGGCTGGATCTTGCACCACTCGGTTGCTGGGGTCTTCCGGTGGCGGCAGCTCTGGCGGGCTGGCGTTCGGGGGAGGCTTGGGCTCAGGTTTCGCTGGAGCTGGTGGTGGCGGCGGTGGCGGCGCAGCTGGCTTGGGCGGTGGCTCACTGAGGCCCCCGATGCCCTTGTCTAAGTTGTCTTCCGCCTGCACCACGACCCCATTCACCAACGCTTCGTACTTAGCGGTCCACTTGGTTTGCGCTTCGGCTGCGTCTTTCGCGATTTCCGCGAGTGGTTTGCGGGTCTTCTGGTTCACTACCATGAACCACGCTTCGGGCTTCCCGTCCCATTGGTTCTGGATGCTGCACCAGTCTCCTTCTTGCGCCAGCACGCAGCAAAACTCCCCTTTGGCCAAGTCTCCAACGATTTCCGCGTTGGCATCTGGCTCATCGCGCACTTTCACGCCTGATGCGGCGGTAATCACCCAGAAAGCTCCGCCCGGGGAAGGCGGCTGCACTTGGTGCTTGAAGTTCAACATGGCCGCTTCCTTGGCGGCCTTTCTCGCTTGGCTCTTCAATTTTTGCTCCTCGATGGCAGCGGCAACCGCTTCGGCTTCGGCTTTTAATTTGCTTTCTTCGGCCTTTTTGGCCGCAACCACCGCTGGGTCCACCCCCCCATTCACCAGGAGTACCATCGACTGAGTCCAAGCCGCTTTTGCAGCAACAGGGTCCTGGGCTACCTTCCCAATGACTTTGCCCTTCTGGTTCTTGTGCATCACCCACGCATTTCCGGCGCACCACACGTTTTGAATCCGGCACCAGTGCTCTTGCGCTTCGAGCACGTAAAAGAATTCGCCGTTTTGCACTTCGCCCACCACGCCACCTTCGGTAACCACCATTTCGGCGTCTGGGTCTGGCTCCTTGCGCACTTTGATTGCCGCCAACGACACCCAAAACGTGCCACCCGGCAGGGGCTCCTGCACGGCAAGGACAAAAGTTTCCGTGGGAGCCCACTTGGCGTCTTCTTCTGCTTTCGCTTTCGCGGCCTGCTTCAAAGCATGGGCTTCTTCCGCTTTACGGGCTTTTTCCTGCTCTTCGGCTTTGTGCTTCTCGTCGTCCGGGTCAGCTTCCCCGCGGGCGATGATTTCTTGCTTCGCCCAAATCGGCCCTCCAACTGCAGCGTCCACTTTTTCCACCAGTATTTTCTTGGTGTTTTTGTTCTTGATCCACACGTCCTCGCGCCCGTTCAAGGAAATCCGAAACCAGTCGCCTTCTTCGGACATCACGTTGATGATGTCGTTCTTCGAGATGTCGGTGACGGGGTCAGCCCCACCGTCAGGACCTTCGCGCACGTTCATGTTCGCCAACACCTTATAGAAATTGCCGGTGTAGGTTTTAGGTGAAGTTGAAGCTGCTGCCGCTGGAGGAGGTGACGGTGCAGCTTCTGGGGCAGCCTCAGGAGCGGCAGGAGGAGCACTGCTTGGTGCGGAGTCTTCTCCAGCCTTGGATGCAGCCTCTTTGGCCTTCACTCTGTCCGCTTCTTCCTTCTTTTTGGCCTCTTCGGCGTTCTTCTGTGTTTTTCAAGGTTAAAAAGGAAGTTGAGACTACTGAAAACAGTGCCACAACGCAGATAGATTAGGTAAATAGCGATAGAAGAAATTAACGAACCTTCTTTTCGTCCTCAACCTTCTTCGCTTTCTCAGCTTCCGCTCGTTTTCGTTTCTCGTCTTCCTTCTGCTTCGCTTCTTCTTCCTCGGGCGAGCCCTTGGCTTCCGCTTCTGCTTTCTGCCACGCTGCCAGCCCTTCAGATGGGTTTACGGGCTCCACCAAGGACCGCACTTTGTTCCGAGACAAAATCCACACGTCGTCGCGGCCCCGCAAACTGAGCCGAAACCAGTCCTCGCGCACTTCCACGACGCAGATGATGTCGCCTTTTCCCACGTCCGTCAAAGGGTCAGCGGTGCTGTCAGGTCGTTCGCGCACGTTCATGTTCGCCGTGCACCGGTAGAAGCTACTGCCTGAAGATGGCACGGTCGGTGGAGGTTCATTGGCAGATGATTCTACGTTATCCGGTTGCTGTGTGGCATTGTGGTTGCCGCCGTTGGCATCACCCCAGCCAGCGTGAGCACCATCTTTTCCTGCCGGCGAGTCTGGCACGCTACCCAAGTTCCCAACCACGGTAGGTGGAGAGGTCGTAGACTCCACGAGCGAGCGAATTTTGTTTTTGCTCTGCACCCACGCCTCTGGGTGTGGTGGAATCGTAGCATCTACGCGCATCCAGTCGCCGCGCTCTTCAAGCATAGCAAACACTTCGCCTTTGAATATTTCGTAGACAACTGGCGAGTCCTTGTCGCAAGCAGTGCGGACCTTGAGCTTCGCCATCGCTACATAGTTTTTGATATTTCCGCCCATGAGATCGTCTAGATCCATGCTGGGAAGTGAAATAAAAAGCGCAAAGCCTGAACCTACGTCTCTTTCTTAAGCGCTAAGGCGCCGACCAGAACAGCAGGCCTTCGGTAAATTCCTATACTCCCGAGAACTGTGAAGTCGAGCAGCGCTTTCCTTCACTAGGTGCCAGTCGACAAATAGATCAAATGCTAGTCCTCAGAGCAAATGTCGTGTGTGCTCTGTTGGGTGAATACGAAATATATCAACTACGAGGCGTTCTCTGCATCCTTGAGTATATTCCCACGCCGGGCTGCCATACGCTCCTGCGTTTTCGGAACTCAACTTTCGGGTCGGCTACGGAGGAGCGTATGTTGTCGTATTTTTGGATTTTTGGTCACTTTTTCCAACGGTTTTCCCGAATCTCCCTTCACTTTTCTTGGAGTGTGCTGATTTGCTGGCTGGCTTGGTTTTTTTTGGGACTTCGGGTTCGGCATGTGGACACACTGCATGCATGTGTAGCTTCCTTCTTCGAGGTCGCTGTCAGTCTATCTATCCGCGCATAATCAACTTCTTTAATAATGGCAAGAGCGAAGATTTCACTTGAACCTGGCTAGATAATGGTGCGTACATCGATTTAAAAGGCCTATATTTTTTTACTCAGAAGGAAGTGCAGCTGCTGTACCTTGCTAATTTACCTTAAGCCACGTTTCCATGGGCTATTCCTCAGGATTACTTCTGGTCGAAGGGGGCAGCAGCCGACGACGAAGACACTGGTCCAACTGTCGACACCTGGCGGTGTGCACTCTGCCTCTTGCGTACTATTGAATTACTCTAGCTTTTCCAGAGCACCCCTCACGTGCTAGCCACAACTGTTTATTCCTAGGTATCGTGTGGTGTACGCTGGTGGAGTGCATGTGCGAGCTGGCCCGTCTATCGAAGCCCCTACAGTGAGCGACCGCGTATTGGCACCCGGGTTTGAGTTTGATGCCGTAAAGTGCTTGCGGCTCGACGGTGTGACCTTCGTGAAGCTCAAGGATGGCAGCGGCTGGGTCTTTGAGAAGCGCCCTCTCACGGTGGAGCAAGCACACGAGAAGGCAACTGGTTCTCTCCACGGCGGCAACCTCGTTAGTGGGAGCGCCAGCAGCAGCGTAAGCACAGACGATGACCGCAGTAGCAACACCAGCGCTGACGACGCAGATGACAGGAGCAGCGACGGTGGCGGTGGTGTTGTTGTAAATTGCGAGAATGGTGCTGTAGAAGAGAATCGGACTGATGATTCGTTAGGCGAGGCAAAGCGTGCGACAATAGGAACTGCGGCCAGAGGAGACACAGAGCCGGAGTCTATCGAGATTGATTCGAGCTCCACCAGCTCGAAGGTTGTTGAAGTGGTGGTGCTCGAGCTTTTGTCCTTCACGCCAGGAGAAGCTCGCGCTCTGCTCCCACCCTCTGCCCATCCTGTCGACGCTTTCGGTGATAATGACAGTACAAGTCGCCCTCTTCGGCTTTCAGGCAGCAGTTGTATCAGCCACGACGATGCGGATTGGCGCGGCGGTGACGGCAGTGGCTTCGTGCCCATGGGAGGCGACGAGCACAGCGACGACGAAGGTTCCCAGGATGGACGCTCGGACTCTAGAGGGAGACCTCTGACGAATGCATGGCCCGAAGAAAGAGAAAGCAGTAGAAGACGAAGCGAGGTTAACGCCTTTGACAGCGGCGTCATCGCAGGCAGTAGCAACCGCAGAGGGTCCTTCAGGAAGAAAAGCAGTGCGCTGGCGAATGCTTTGGGGGAAGTTCACGCCCTCGCCGACTCGGGCTTTGGCCTCAGTTCTGCTCCCACCTTGATGAGCCCAGCACCGCTGGCTGCCGTGCCAAGAATTCATAGGAACACCAGCGTTGGCATGAGTGGTAGCAGCAACAGCAGCAGTGGTGACGGGTGGGGCGCCGCCGCGAGTGGAGCAAAGAGCCAAGGTGGCAGCAGCAACAGCGAATGGCGCGCTCTCCAAGACGAGCTCTTGAGCCTACGGGGCTACCAACCTCAAGGCGAAGATCCTTACACGGGTGCTCAATCACCGCCCAGTGCGTCGTTTGCTGAAATCCAGTCTTTCTTGCACCGAACGGCTCTGGCACGGGCAGCCCACCCAGCCTTGAGCCCGAGGGCTCCGATGAACTTGCCACACGGAGGGCCCAGCAGCAGCAGCGGTGTAGCGGGCAAGGTGAGCAGCAGTGGCGGCCTTGCTCGCAACAGCGCTGCTCAACGATTGGAACAGCAACAATCTGCGCTTCGGCGCCTCGGCCTCTTGCTGGACGAAACGTACGAAGCGCCGAGTGTGACTTCCGTGCGCGACGAAGTTCTTGAAGTGGTGTGGGTCTTGGCTCGTTTGGGGCCGCAGAGAAGCGGGCCACTTATCGACGGGCTTGAGAATCAAGCCGCAGACTTACTCAGCCAGCGCCCTCCGCCTAGCGTGTTTGCCATCGACGACGCACCTATCGATGCCCATAACAGCTCCAACAACAGTAATCATGATGCAGCCTTAACGCGGGCGCTGAAACAGGCGCTGCACAAAGATTTGGGTGCATTGACGGTGTTTTTGAGCTCGCCACGCTGCAGTGACCTCTTGGACCAAATCGCTGGTTTTCCAGTTCGACCAACGGGCCATGCCAGTCGAGGCGAATCCTTCAGCAGTATCAGAAACCGCAGCAGCAGTAGCCAGCACCGCCTGCACGAAGCGTTAACAGCATGGCTTACGCTGGCCTTGTCTGCCTATCACGATGCCCACCCGCCAGCCCTGCCGCCGCACCCCTCGCAACCACAGAACAGCTCCTCCGCGTCTTCGAAGCCTTCGTCGATCTTCGCTGACTTGGATTTGGGGGCAAGCTCACGACCGCTCTCGGATGCTGCCGACCCCAATCCTTTCCTCTTGGAGTCAGACGTACAAGGCAATAGGAGCAGTAGCAGCAGGAGCAGCAGGGAGGGCAGCAGACACGGCAGCACTAGAGAGGGCTTCATGCAATCAGTGCCCGTCTCCGGCCACGCTGCAGCTGTACAGCATGGTGCATCGATAGACGAAGGTGGAGCTGATGACACGTTTGGAAACGCGGCAGGCGTGTCGGGCTGGTTTCAGCGAGCAAAGCAGCGTGCGGTGGTCTTGCTCGCAAACCCAGAAGTGCAGTTCGCTTGGGGCTTTTGATTTGATATGACTGGCTTCAGTTCTTCGTTTTCTTCCTGGTTACCAACACGAATTCCCCATTTGGGCGTTTGCAATCTTGCGATTCACGAAAAAACGAAGTAGGGTGGACGGCGCTGGGCCGACGCGCCTGGGCCTATTTTCTGTTTCTTTGTTCCTTGCCACTTAAATCGGAAGTAAGAATTTGTTACGGGGAATAAAACCGAAATCCACAACGAGACAACCGAAATAGTAACGGTGGGCGTTCTTCAAAACGGGAGAGCAATTAGCTCGCCGCTACCGCTATTTACTCCTTAGCACTCAGTACTTGCTCGCTGTAGTTGTAGGTATCTTAACATTATATTTTCTTTGGAGGTGGAAATGGAAATCTTTTTGGAATTAATTCAAATCAGGAATATACTTCCACTTGAACGCAATTGGGTGTACATAATTCCAAGAACTAGGCCAAGAACTAAGAAGCCGATCGTCTGCTTGGTTCTATTTCTATAGGTGTGCATATTTGCGAGCAAGGAACATGAAGCGCATCTTTAGAGATCATCATCGTCAGCAGCACGCTCCTTGCGCGACTTCTGCTTGTCAGTCTTCTTCTTGTCCGCCTTCTTCTTCTCAGCTTTTTCCTCACGCTCCTTCTCTGCGGAAAACTTTTTCACCTGCATCGTCAAGTACGAACAACGACGTGAGCTAGGGGAAAAACTCAACATCGATGAAACTTTGATTTCAGAGCAATCGGCAATCGCATTCTGTCATACACGCAAGCATGACTCTCCTATAAGCGAAACTGAAGCGCCAAAAAAGGACGCCTGCAAAAAAATCACCAAAATGTAGAAATTCTAATAATAACCCCCCCCCCCATGATTCACTACTCCCTACATCACAAGTTCCTTACATCGTTGGCCGCGCGTTTCCTCGCCGCCTTGCGCTTCGCCTTCTTGGCCTTGGTTTCTTCCGACTCTTCCTCCACTTCCACCGGCTTGTCCGAAGGGATCTTGGCAAGCGCATCAGCACAGTCTGCTGTCAAGTCGTCTGGCTTGGTCCAGTCCCTAGCGCAAAGCACTGCGTCGGAGCCCCATTGAATGCCCTCGCCGCAGCGCGTCATGGCACTGCCGCATGCTTCATTGATCTCAATGAACAATTGGCAGTTGGCGTCCACCTCAGCCTGCCAAAAGAAGAATAAAGAGAAACTCAATTCGAAGTATTCTGGGATTGCTAGCACTCACGGTTTGCATCATCTCTAGTATTCGTTGAAGCGTTGCACCATTTGAAGTTTTACGAACCTTTTTCTCAACAAGGCAAGCGCCGGTTTCAGGGAGTGAGAACGCATCAGGGCAGAGCGACGCCCCCAACGCATCGTCACAGTTAGGACCAGCATCTCCTAGAGAAAAGAGCAGCGCCAGGGACAGCACGTAGTTGCGTTTCCACATCTTAGACTTCGGGCTTCAGGGTTTTGCTTTTTGCTCGCTCGTGTTGCTCGCTGCTCGTTGGAACGGTGCTCACGTGTTTTGTACGTGTACAGGGTTGTTCTATTTTCCTTCTTTTTGAAAAAAGTCCAGCACGAGCTTCAGAACTTTTTTGGTGGCTGGCCGTCTGGCCGTGCCTGAGCCTCCTTTGCGTGTTAGGGCTCAGAAGGAAGCCGCCCATCGTGCACCATGGGCGCGGCTCCATCGCTGGCGAGCTCTACCCAAGATAGCGTTGAAAACTGGCTGGCTGACTACAATTCTCCCGAGAGCAACCGTTATGCGGACACCTTGAAAGACTACGATCGTGTCGTGGAGAGGCTTCTGGCAGGTGAGTCCGATGGTCACACCAGTAGTGCACCATTTGGACCTCAAGACTTGGCAGCAATAGCAGCAGCAGGAAGGGCAAGCCGGCTAGCGTCCGATGCGGGCATTCTTGGTAGCCCTGCTGCGACAGCGGAGCAAGCTCTCCTCGAGCTGGCAGCTACTGGCTCTGCAAGCTTGCCTCTGCACGTGCGCGTCCTAGAGCGCAGGTTGCTTGCCTTGCGAGCGCTGCACACGCAGTACGCTGCCTCCTCACCAGCACTTCCTGCCAGTAGCAATGCTCCTAGTAGCCTACATAGCACTGGCTTGGCGCGAAGAGGAGGGCTTGAAGCAAGCAAGAATTCTGAAATGTCGACTTCTGAGGACGGTCAGGACGGTATCGAATTCGAAAGCCCTGCAGAATACATTGCGACGCATCAGGTATACTTCTCTCCCTTAAAAAATAGCGTATGATAAGATAAGTAAGTATACATTTTTGAATTCAATGAACAAGCCGCTTCGTCTTCATCTTTTAATTACTTTATTAAAAGAACTTTTGCTGCTTCACCATTTCATTCCGCGCTCTTTCGACCTACTATAGGTGGGCTTGTCTATGCTCTGTACGGCCCTAGACGCCTTTGGCTCTTCTTCCTCGACGCCACCTCTTGGTTTGAGCAACCAAGAAGCAGTTGCTGCACCACTGGCTGAGAGTTTGGCCCGCACGCTAGCCCTGCTAGGTCCTCTTCGGCTTTTCGACGAGTGGAGAGCACCTCAGCGAAGCAGCGCCGAACGCGAAGTTGACCTCATGAGCTTTTCCCCACTGCCCGAAGCTTCGGCGCCTCCTGAACTGTGCCACTCACAAGAAAATTGTGGCCCCGCCAAACCTCTGCAGGTATTCGCCACTTTAACACTTCCATGTTTTTAGAATCTACCGTCTTCCCGCAGACCTGGGTGGCCTAAATGCCCACTTTAGAACTTGCCAACATCTGCACATATTTCTACTGCTACGACTTCCTATTTAAAGACGGTTTTGAGCTAGTTTCTTGTGTTTATTGTTTTGTTTGCGGTGTTCGGTATTTTTGTTGGTGCTCGTTGACTTGGCAACTCTCACAGGACGGATCGCAGTACTGGTGGAGCAAGGCAAAAAGAGAGCAGACTGAGTGGCGGGTAGATTTCGGCCGAGCCCTTGCCCTCTCCTCCTTGCAGCTCACTTGGCACAAGGCATCGGTGCCTCACAACGTTACGGTATACCTTTCGGCCGACCGCGGCGCCACTTGGGAGCCGATTGGGGCACCGCTGCCAGTGCCGAGCCGGGACTCAGCCGACATGTACGTGGCATTGCCCGTGGCAACCATGGCAACCACGTGCCAAGCGTGCACGGGTGTCAAGCTCGTGCAACGAGGCTTCGCGAAAATCAACGAAGAAAGCAGCGGGCGCTGCCACAAGCTCGAGCGGTGCCGATTCTTTGAGCCTCTGGCGACTCTGCCGCACGAAGCTCCGCGCGACCTCATCCAACGCCTCGTGACCTGGCTGGCGCGCGTGGCGGTTACCTCGTCGTCTTCTGCGGCCCGCACGAGCGCGGTGCCACCACTTATTTTACCACCTGGTGGATTTGCAACCCCTTCAGCTGAGTCAGCTTGGCTCGAGGCTCGGCTGGCCGAACTGAGTAAAGCGGCAGCTGCATCTACTGCATCACCTGTCGAGAGCAGCGGGGAACCTGGCAGTAAAATCATGGTAGAGGCAGGGTCTGCCGGCGACTTGGCCCTGGCTGCATTTCAGCGACTAGTGTTATGCACTGGCTCTCTCGGCCACACCCTGCAGCTTGTGGACCTTCTCTTGTCTGCAGAGCTATCACCAGGGCAAAGTGACTCTGCCAAAAGCAGCAGCATCGCATCCGACAAAAAAGGCTATGGTAGCCATGCTCTCACCGCAGCTGCAGAAACTTTGAAATGGATTGAAGAGAAAGCGAGCAAGACGCTGGCTTGTGCGGATAACGCCAGTGCTCGTGCTGCAACTGTGGGAGGAGCGTATGACCGACTGCAATTTCAAGTGCATGGAGGCAGCAACAAGGCGCTGGAGCTCACGAAAGGTGGGCGGGGCCTGCGCGCAACGGCTTTGCGCAGTAATAGTAAAGACTCGTCGACAGCGTACTTGCCGCTGCAGCTCCCTAACGATGGTAGCACTGCGCAGAGCCGCGTGAGCTGGTCCTTGACTCTCAGCGGCGACGCTGTGGATGGCTTGTGGCTTGGAGTGGGGCGCCTTGGGGCCGTGGGTGGACCAGGGCCCGATCTCGACGCCGTGCAGCCAGATGCTGACACCAATAACAACACGTCTACTACAGGGAATAGTGACGAAAAAAAGAACAGCACCGAAAGGGACGTTGAGGAATCTGAATGGAGTGTTCGGTGGTTAGTTGAAGCAAAGACTGGTAAAGTGCGCGAGGACGGCCGCGAAGGGGAGAATTCCTCTATGATGAATTTCCATCAGGAGACAGTGCCCAAAGCAGGGCCTGGCGACGTAGTTAGCTTCGAGCTGGACCTGAAGGCGGGTACGCTATCGTACCGTGTAAATTCTGGAGCAGCCGCGACGTTTGTATACGTTGGTGGTGGCGTGGTGCCCGTGGTGGAAGTGGCGCCCTGTTCGCCGTCACGGGCTACGTTGGCTGCCTCTTCTTCCGAAGGCGGTCTTGTGCGCGAAGTTATCCTGAATCGGCTGGATGTGAATTTTACTCCCTCAAGTGCAAGTACTCCTGCAAATGAACCGCAACAGACCGCTGCTGGTGTTGTCACATACCTGGCCGGCCTACCTTGCACGGAACAGGGTTCCATTCGCGGTTGGTTTCGACACCTCGTGGCAGCGGGGGAGAAGAGAGATGATACAGAAGGTAGTCTTATTTCCTCATCAAATCAAGACAAAGGTGACTTCGATGCCACAAACCTTGTGTCTGCCAGGGGCAGTGCACGCATGGACACTCACCTCGGGCGGCAAGCAAGCGTTTCCGATGAGCAACATGTGCAAGATGAAACATCAGTGTCGTCCACTGAGCCAACAGCTGCTGTACCATCGAGCCACGGGCCAAGCTGTGAAGGGTCACCTTCTTCTGCTGCCCCCATTCGCACATTTGAGAAAGTTGTTGTTGAAAATGATGAGATCATTGGGCGCTTTGGAGAGGCCCCAAAGGTTCGGCGACCAGAGAGGAAAGCATCAGACACGAAATTAACCGAATTTATTGTAGCCCCGGTTACTTCTGCAGGAGTTTTTTTCCCACACTCAATTACAATGTGTCCATATAGCGAAGAGCAATGGTATCGTACTGGTGCGAATGGTCGCGGATTTTATGCGGTGTGGCCCTTGAGCCAGCATGGTGTCGATCGCTTTGAGTCTAATGTCTCCACGGATGTTGTCTCGTCACTGGGCCCTCATCGTGCTTGGCTCACTTTCTCTGTATTGGGTGACGGTGTTGAACTTTGGTCGTCGAAACGTTTGTTAGTTGGCGAACGCACATCTGACTACGCAAGTGTTAGTTTACGCGGGTGCACTGAATTGGAGTTGCGGGTCCACGTCGAAGTCTCGGACTCCTTCGAAAAGGATGTCAGTCAGGGTAAAATTCAAAGTAATCAGATGTCCACCTTCATGTTTGCCGCAGCGATGCGCGCTGTCTGGGAGCAACCGGTGCTGATCTGTGACGCGGACGCAAATGATCCAATTGCACCTTTGCTCTGCGGCGACAAGTCTCCTGCAGTGTCACCTTCAGCATTCCCGACGCCTCAAGCACCTCTCAAGAATACGGAACAACATGCACCTACGTCGCTGGAAGAGGTAGGTCAGCGAATCCTTGAAGCCGTCGGCAAACTCGCTTCCGATTCAAAACCTCAACGCAAGAGTGGATGCTTGGCCTCGTGCGTTGAGACTACGGCTCCGGTCATGAACCGCCTTGAGCGGCTACTTTCCGCCTTGGTGCGGTGGCAACTGTCGACCAATCGCAGTGCTGCCGAACCAGCTGTTGAACGGAACAATAATCTGGACGGAACCTCGGTTTTAGCGGAGAATGAGAATGCTTGCCGGCTGCAGGTGTTTACAGGCACTGAAGCAGAGCGTGACGCCGCTTTGCTGGCCACCTTGCGCTTGTGCCGAGCCAACCTCAGTCGGTTGCCTGAAAATGTGGCCTTGGAGGACCACAGTGCATGGCTGCCACCGATGCGCACTGCTATCGAAACATTGATGGCGTCGGACACGGGCGCGTGTGGCGGCAAAGTGCAGGCTGAATTGTCTTCGCTTGTTGAGGAAAGCCTTCCGCTGCTGTACCCAAACCCTTCAGATGTGGCAAGGCTATTGCTAGATCTCATGCGTCGCTGCCAGGCTCGGTCGCAGCTGCCGCCTGCACCCGAGGTTCAAGAAGTCGTCTCGAATGCCACCTCAACAAGCACAGGGCTCAAGGGAGTGCGCGTAGCCCTTCTGGAGCAGCTTTTGAAGCGCTTAAGTTCATCCGGCGAAGAGGTGCTCTTAGCCCAGGTTCTAGCGCACCAGGACCCGATTTCAACCACTACAGAAATTGACGAAGCTACGACTCCTCCAATTGGTTCTAAGGAAATGCTACAAGGGAGTGGAGCTGGTAGTATACAACTTGAATCCACGGTGCTCGGTGTCCTTATGGATTCGAGCGCTATCTGGCACGACGCGCTTGCCTATCTATCGATGCCTATGGCTGATGGCGGCACCAACTCCGTGTCGCCCAAGTCACTTGCTGACGCCTCGGAAGCACCACTGCTTGAACGGCTGGCCAATGCAGCGCGAGGAGTGCTGGCGAAAGCCATGCACCTGAGCCTTACCGCAGACGATGGCCTTGAGAGCTGGGGCGATGACGGCGAGGATGGTGATCACAGCAGCATTCGAAGTGCCAATGGGACAGCGCCGGTAAGCTTTGCTTCGAACCCACCTCTCGGGGGTGGCGTAGAAGAAAGCAAAACCGAGGACTCGGCGCAAGAGGAAAAGACTAGTTCGGGCGACGTCTCTACACCACTTTTGCCTCCCCAGGTGGACTCATCTTCACTGCCACAAGATGACGGAGCCGCACCACTACCGCCTGTTTCGGTGCTCACGCCAGCACGCTTCGGTGCTCTCTTGTTGCGGCACTGCGAGCGACAACTGGCCAAGGCCCGAGCAACAGCAACTGGGTCCAGTAGTCGAGGTGGCCAGCCAGCACCAGCGCTGGCGCGAGCGCTTGTGCAAAAGTCGGCGTGTGGCACCTTGCTGCCAGCCTTCACGGCTGCGGCGCTGGGGCGTGCTGGTTTGCCATCTCCTTTGGCCGCAGCTCTCTTGCCTCCGATGGTTGCGCTCGGAGGCGCAGCCGATCACTTGTCTCGCGCCTTGGAAGATCTCGCGGACGAAGAACACGGAGGCGATGATAGCGGTGAGGACGACGATGATGAAGCAGAGGAAGACAAAAAAGAAGAGAAGTCGAGCGGCTGGCTGGTTGAGTCTGGTCCGAGCAGCTCAGGCACCGCCGCTTGGGAATTAGCTTATTCAGACGCGCACGCGTCTAAAATGCGCTCGGCATGGGCCCAAGACCTCAAGTGGGGCGGGCACAGCGGCTTAGGCGGCGGCTGCCTGGGTGCCAGCTTGAGTGGTGCCATCGACAGCGACGACCAAGGTGCCCCTACAGCGCCACTGCTCTTCAATGGCTCTCTTCATGGAGCCCACGTTGTCATCGGAGACGGCCGCCGCACCGTCACCAACCGCCACCGCAACGCGTTCTCCAACGCCATCTGTGACTTGCCTGGTTTGACCCCCGCAAGCAGCAGCCGCCGCGGGCGGTCGGAGCCCCGCGGCATCTCCACTGGCCGCCACGAGCTCTCTTGGCGTGTGCTCACTTCCGCCCCCTCTGACGACTGCGGCCTTGGGGTTGGCCTCCTGGCTGTGGGGGCACCGGCGCTTGGCGCATCGACGAACCGCCCCCAGCCTGTGACCGTGGAATCGCCTGCCTTTGCCGCGGACACTTATTTGGTCCGGGCGCACTGTGCGTGGATGTTCGAGTGTAGCGGCACGCGGTTCCATGACCCCGAAGCCGAAGCGGGCGGTGCAGCGGTGGAGTACGGGCGGCCCTGGCGCGTGGGGGATGTGGTGACGGTGATTGTCGATTTGGACGCGTCGAGCCCGCCGCCGACCAACAGCAGTCCCGAGAGTGCGGGCACGGGACATGGCCGTGGCACGGTGCGTAATTTACTTCTTTTTCTATTATTTTGTCTTCATCGTTTTCACATTGTCTTCATTATAATTTGTTGTGCATTCTTCTTTTTCGTAAAGGCAATGATCACTGCAATTGAATACTTTGCACGATGCAAATGTCTCACTCTTGTTTGTTGTGCATGGTTCATTAAAACAGATGCGCCTCTTGGTGAACGGCGAAGACCAAGGGCTCGGATTTGCGGGTTTGCACGGGCATGGCGAGTTGGTCCCTGTGGTGTGGCTCTTTGGGCACCACGACTCTCTCGAAGCTCTGCACTACCGCGGCCCGTTCGCTCTAACTAGCTCTCCTGACGAAGAATCAGCCCCTCAAGAAAATGGCGCAGCAGCGAAAGGCAGCATTACAGCAGCGGAAGCGGGACACTTGCTGGCAGCACAATTGGACCCGTGGAGCTATGGGCAAGCCACTCATACTAGAGTCTCCTCGCGTGGTGCTTCCGTGCCTGACGCCCACACTACAGCTCGCCTTGGCAATTTACTATTGCAGGACAAGTACTCAGGCCCTCCACCTACGCTAGCGCTGCAACCGGCTTTGACGGCTCACGGACTATCGTTTTCGCCTGCTGCTGCTGCATCACCTGGCAGTGCTAATGACGGTGCAGCTAGCGTCGCCATGTCGCTGGGCCGGCAGGAAGCTTGGCAGTCAGCGTGTGCAGCTCCGGGAATCAACGCCCTCGGCTGCCCTCCTGCCATGCACTCGTGGGAGGTTGACATCAAAGCTTCCGGCGGCCGCGATGCCGTCAACAAGGGGCTCTTTTGCGTTGGCCTGCTTGAAGTGTCAGGCACTGCTCTGAACATGCGCTCAACCAAGAAAGCCGCACTGAATACGCTTACGGGAGCGGCTGAGAACACTCGGGGATGGGCTTTGCTCAGCAACGGTGCCCTGTGGTGGAGCAACGAAGACAAGGAAAAAGGAGGCCAGCGCCTCAGCAACGGCTATGGATGCCCCCTGTGCAGTGGCGACGTGGTCACTGTTCACCTTGACCTCGAGGGCAGCGGCACTCTGAGCTTTGCGATCAACGGCCGTAGCCTCGGCCCTGCGTTTGGCCCTCGTGGCAGCGGGGCTCGCGTCACGCTTGAAGCCCAGTGGTGGTTGCCGCTGAAACGAAGCACTACGAGCTTGGTGGTAAGTGATGGCCCGCGTAATAGCAAGAGCAAAAAGCAGAGTAAGAGTGGCAAGCGTGGGGTGGCTCGCCTGTTTCCAGCCGTGTCGTTGTATGCACCCGGCCCGCGACTCTCAATCCGAGGCAACAACAACAGTAGCTCCAACAACCGCAGCAGCAGCGCAGGAGTGACACTGCCGCTCAACGAACCTGGATGGGCCACTCGGCAGCCTCCCTTGTTGCTGGAGCTCGTGAAAAGCTGCTCAGTGCTCGGTGGCAAATTCGCGTGTGGTCTAGTGGCAGGGCGGCCGGTGCTCCCTCTAGAGCAAAGCCTGGCGCCCTGGCTCGACTCGCCTCTCTTGACGGGCGGCCTTTCTCCGGCCAATCAGACGATGACGTCATCACCAATGCCATGCGGCTCCGAAGCAGCACTTGGTTTAGTGTCGACCTCGCTCATGGTCTCATCCTTCGCAGATACTTTGCGCTGGCCTAGTGAAGACGATGCCAACAACAAGCAAGGCAACGCTGCAACACCTGTGCCCGGAGTGACGCTAAATACGCCTTCCGACGAGGTGGGTTTTAACTCCTCGGTGGCGGCGCTCCTGCAAGGCGACGACCTGCAGTTGCTCGACCCGGGGTCGGGGCCCAGCTTGTGCGTATGGCTGGACCAGCAGAGGCCCGACCGGTGGCGCCAAGTCAAGCTGCAGCGCTCAAAACTCCCTGCCAAGCATTCGGCTTGCTGGACCAAGGTCAAGGAGGCTGCAGAACAAGCGTTGCCGCAAGCGCGCCGTGAGCGGTCGCTCTTCGCTGCCATGGCCAAGCATGCCCGACTAGGCCCGCTGGTGCGCCACCTCGCTGACAGCCTTCGTGCCGCTGCCGCCGCTGCAGCACAACCAGGAGGTGGGAACGCAGTGCGCGCCGCAGACTTTGCACCCTTGCTTGAGGTGTGGGGCGGCGTGCAGTCGATGCGGCTGTGGGTCTACGACCGGCGGCAAGCCTACGAAAAGCTGCTGGCCGATGACGAAGAGCGCCGCCTTGCCGCGCAAGCTGCTCAGCTCGACAGTGGCAGCAGTGCGGAAGGTGAGGATGTGGATGGCGCAGCTGCTTCGAGTGAAGCTGGTGGCAGCGGTACGGTACCCAGTGCCAGTGGCAACAACGAGTCTACGAATGATGCAAATGTCTCAGCTGAGGCTGCGGCTACGGCGGCTGCTCCAGCTTCAGCCTCAGGCACCGATGCAGCTGAAAAGGTAGCCGTTGACTCGGTTGCAGACCACGCGGCTCTGCTGTCCGATCCTCGGCGCTTGGTGCCACTGTGCTTCCAAGAAGTGGAGGCTCAGCTCGACGCGCGCATCGCTTTTGCGCTCGCGCTGGAGCCGTCATACTTCGACGAGGCATCATCAACACCGCCGCTAGGCACTAATCTACAAGAAACTTCTCAATCCACGAGTGCACCGCTCTCTCAAGCGCAAGTTGACGATGCTGCTGCCTCGAAAGACATTGCCAACGAAGAAGAAGATTACGACGAAGAGGAGATCGTGGAAGACGAAGATGACGAAGCGTCTCTCGCTCCACCTGCGTTAAGCCGCACTGTGAGTGCGCTTCCCGGCAGCCCGGGCAGCAAAAAGAAGGCAGAAGCAGCGCAGTTTGGGCGGGTACTAGGCGTGCTCCGCGCACAGCAGGCGTGGCGCGCTTCCAAAGGTTTAGTCGACGAGTACGAGGACGGCGACAACGACACTCTGGCCTTGGCGCCAAGCAGCGCTTCGAACAAGGAGGCTGACAAGGAGACTGCCGAAATAGAACGCAGCAGCACGACGACGTCAACAGCATCATCAGCTCCGTGGAAGCCTCAAGCCCGCGTGTTGCCACCTTCTCAAAGGGCTGCTGCCTGGGCCTGCTTGCTGTATGCGACCGACGGCACCATGGCCCCACCCTCTCTGCTGGCAAAGTGCTGCCGCCGCCGCTCGCGCCGTGCCTTGGAGCGCGCGTTTGGCCTTCGCGCTTTGAGTGCTCTGCTCGACGCCACGCCCTCGCTCCCGTCGGCTCGCCTGGATGCTCTTGTGCACTTTCGGGCCGCACTCCGAGGTGACGCCCCCCTCGAGCTGCTGGCTTTGCCTCCGAGGCCACCTCCAAGAGGGTTGGAACTTGACGGGCTGCCTACAGGGGGAACCCTTCCTTCGACTGGAGCTGCAGCTGCAGGAGCAGCAGTGACTACTCCTCAACCTGGCACGGACGCTCCTGTGACGCCTGGCGCTGGTCTGTCCACCCCCCAGGAGGGCATTGGCGGTGGTGGTGGTCGAGGCGCGGGCCGCACGTCGCCTTCGCCTCAGTCGGCCGTGCGCGGCCACCGGGACCCCAACTGGACCCCTCCGACGGGCCACAGTTTAGTGACACCGGGCGGCTTGCAGGCGCAGCAACAACAGCAACAACAAGAGGCTGCTGTCACGGCCCAGGGCGACGGCGGTGGCAGCAATAACGCTTCGAACGGCAATGGTAACAGCGTACCTGTGGGGGTGGCAGCAGCACGGCAGGTGCACCACCCTCTGAGATGCCTCGAAGCCGCTGGTCGTGGTCCCACCGCTCAAGTGCGCGCCGCTGCAGCCCACTTGGTCCACATTGGCCTCGCGCGCGGCCTCTCAGAAGCGCTCACCAGCAGTGATGGCCCCACAGCCGCTGCCTATGCGAGTTGCTTGGCTTGGGACTGGAAGCCAGGGGACGCTGACGACAGCGATTGCCTCGCGAAGGCCCTGTTGCCGTGCTTGCAGCATGCAGTCGGGGCAGTGAGCAGCGTGCGGCGCGGGAGCAAACTCCTCGAGCGCCACCGCTTTCGTGCACATCAACTCGCAGTGCCGCAGGCTCCGTCTCCTGTTCTTTCGACAGAGGCTGACATCACACCGGTGCCAGCAGAAGCAGCACCAGCTGCCGTAGCGCCTGATGCTGCTCTGCCGCTAACCCAAATGCAGGGAAGCAGTGGTGGTGGCCTAATGAGCTCAAGTGGTGCTTGGACGCCGTGGAGCCGCCGGGGCGTGGCACGCGCGCTGAAGAGTGGCCGCCTCTCGAAGCGGCGCCTGCTCGATCACATGTGGTGTGCGCCCCGGGCAGCCGCGCCGCCGCCACAATGGTGGGTCAAACACGGGATTAGCCCCAGCGAGGTGCTCGCCTCCCTGAGTTACGCTGCTGACGGCACAGCTGCCTCTGTCAGCGAATCAACCCTGGTCTCGTGCTGCTTGCAACACTCAAGAGCGAGCCTGGAAGCGGTGCATTCGTCTTTCCTCGAACACTTTGTCGAGCGAGCGAGCACAGCGAACCCTGCCGCGCCAACTTCTGAAGATGCCATGGCGGCGGATCTGGGTAGTGCCGCCCAAAAAAGTCAGCCGCTGCACTTACACCTCGGGAGTGGCAAAAATTCCTTCCTTCAACTGCCTCTGAGGGTTCCCACGCCGAGGGGAGAGCAGGGCACGACGCTTGAGCTGTGGTTGCGGCCGCACGAGCTTCCTTCCTCTCGCAGTGCGGTCCTGTCGCTTCCTTGTGGCGTCATTGGCTCGTCTAAATGCCTGGGTGTTACCGTGGAGCTGAAAGGCAGTCGCCTCAGGCTCCTCTGCTCCGGTGACAGCGGTAGTGGCGGCGACGAAACGGCTGAGGAGCTCAAATTGGCAAGGCCTTCGAGTGAAGTCGAGCAGCGAGCAGCGTTGGTCCGCGCACGGCAATGGGTCCACGCAGCTGTGGTCATTTGCCAAGAGACGCGCGAACCAACGGCAACAGAAGCGGACGCCATCGCACGACACGCTGCCGCGCAAAAAGCTGCTGCCGTTGCTCAAGAAGCTGCTGCTGCTCTTCTGAATGCTACCGCTCCTTCTTCAGAGCCCGAGCCTGCGAGCGCTGGCAACACTGCAAGATTGCCAGCAGCCAGCGCTGCACCGGAGCCCAGTGACTCCTCCTCGTCAGCCGCAGTAGCAGCGCCAGAAGCCTCCACCTCCACTGCTGGCAGCAGCAGCAGCAGCAACCGCGCAGTCGATGCGCACCTGGTGTCGGCGCTCGATGGGCTCGACAGCTTGCGAAGCCGGCTCGCTGCATTGGACCCCGTAGCCTCGGATCACCCGGAGCAGCTGGCCGCCCTCGAAGCCGAAATTACCGTGCAGGCCCAGATGGTGGAGCGGTTCGAGCAACTGCAAGGCACGGCCTATGAACCGCTGCACGACGAAGGCGGCGGCGACGGCCCTGGCCAGGCGGCGGAGGGAGCTGCTGAAACTGCGGAGGCCTCTCCGCCCGATGTACTGGATGAAACTGCGATGATGTCACCCGTGATGCAAGATCCGTTGGATGAAGGCTATTCGCCGCCGACTAGGTACGGCTCTGTTGCTAATGAGACAACGGCATCCACAAGTGCAAGTGCGAGCGCTGCTGCCACAACAGTGGCCGTGGATGTCCCTGCCGAGCTTGACACCACGGTGTCAGGAGAAGCTCTTCAAAATTTATTTCAGGAGCCCGAAGAAGACGAAACGGTCAATCTGCCGCGATCGCCTGCTCTGCCAGAGTTGCCGGAGCTCCGGCAAACGGTGGTGTCCCTGATGGTGAACGGTGTCGTCGCAGCAAGGACTGTGAGGCGGGGCCACGGTTCTTTGTGGCCTGCAATCTGCAGCGGAGAGACGACCACCTTACAGGTGGGGAGCGGTGCTGGTTTTGCGGGTCGAGTGGCGCACGTCAAGTGGTGGAGCCGGCCTTTGGCCCTCGAAGAACTCGCCACCGCAGAAGCAAGCAAAAGCGTGCCGCCTTCCACCCCCGCGGAAGTAGATGCGGAGACTCAAGCCGAAGACATCGCAGCCAGAGCTATGGCGATGCAGAGCGCGTCTCAAGTTGAAGAGCCACCTGCACCAACAGCGGCAGCGGCTGCTACGCCCTCAACTGGCATGCGCACATTCACTCCAGAAGAGTTAGAAGCGATGACGGAAGAAGAGCAAGAAGAGCTCGCGATGCAAATGGCCATGGAACACATGGTTCACGACCAAGCCACGCCAGCAGCTGCTGTCACCGAAGAGCAAAACGAGTTGCCCGTGGTGCCTCCACCAGCACCAGCTGACCCTGAGCCACAAACCGAGTCGACGCTGCCTGATCCACCGCCGCCATCTGATTCAGTTGAACCACCGGCCAGCGTTCCGGTGGGGCCGTACCCAGGTTTAGTGGCTTACTGGCCTCTGGAAGACCAGACGATGGAGCCAATACGCGGCGTGGGCGCATTGCCAGGGTCAGTGCAAGGAGCCCACAAGTGGCAGCCGACAGAATCGCCGCTCGTAGCCATCGAGGACGAAGATGATGTAGGCGATAACCATGAATTCGAGGTTGTAAGTCACCAGGTGGTCGACAAGCAGGAAGCGAAATCCGAGGCTTTGAGTTCTTTTGGGCATGACTCAGCGCTAGTGGCCCATCCAGCAGTGGCGCGTCTGGTCTCCGAAGGTGCCATAAGGGCGGGTTGGCTAGAGGGCAACGACGACCTTGGCGCTGGCGAGTGCGCTACGATAGCCGAGCAGTTGCTAGTGCTCATTGCTAGCTTAGCTGCAGATCCACTGGCAGCAATTGGCGGATCCCGGCGCGCAGCGGAGGCAGACGTGGGCGTGCTAGCTCTGGTTGCGCACACCAAGAAATCCCTGGAAGTCGCGTCTCAGCTTGCAGCCAAGTTGGTGCTCTCGGCGCCACCAGTAGCAGCAAATGAAAAGGATGGCAGCGGAATGGGTGCGGCATCCTCGCATGAAAAGCTCCTAGCAGTAGCGGTGTTGCCAGAAGCAGCGCACAAAGCAGCAGAGGGAGAGCCTGAACCGACTGCAGAAGTCGCCACTCGCACTGCGCGCAGTCTGCAGGACCTTCAAATTGATGCGCTTTCCGTTGAGACCAGTGGTGATGCCACTGCCAGGGGCATTCAAGTTGGCTCATCCAGCGCTCAAGGTGCGGTGGCCCTTCAAAGACGCCGCAAAGGAACTCGTCGCTCGACTCTAGCCGTGCGCCGCGCGTTGCGTATCATGGTCGAAAACGAGGTCATGGTTGCTTGGTCAGCGCTGATTGCTGCTCTGGGAAGCTCCGCCACTTCACACAACAAAAAGAGCTTGCAAGCAGCTCCCACCCATGGGAATAGCGGAGACGAGCGAAAAGTTGAAGAAGGCGCTTCATCCTTGGCGGCGATTCCATTCCGCCGGTCTGTTACTGCACCCTCTCCGCAGTCGCCTCTGCGCCATGCCTCTCTTCGAGGCCTCGCTCCAATCACAACCCCTGCAGAAGACAGAGAGAATGGAGCATTGGCGCGCAATGCAGATTCAGTTGCTGATGCTGAAGGTAGCATTCGCGGGACAGCTTTTTCAAAGCCATGCCTGGAAGCTGCGGAAGCCGAGCACTTGTTGCACGCATTCTTGCAGCGATGCCTGAGCTTCGGTGGGCGGAGCGATGCAGTGATGCACTGGGCGCGCAGTAAAGCAGGCCTCGCCACGCTCTGCGATCTCGCGAACCAAGGGTCCCCGCGGCTGCGGCGCCTGAGCTTGATGCTCTTGACGCGCTATGCGCCCCAGTGCAGCCCTGCGCTACTGGCGGCAGCAATACCCGATGCACCCGATTACCCTCTCTCCAGTCCATCCTCAGAGCACAGCAAAGGCTCTGGACTCATGAGCAGTAGCAACAACCCAGGTAGCCACGGTGGAAGTTTGGCGCAGTGGCTGTTAGGGCCACTTGGGCACCTCGCGCTGCTTGGCCTCGAAGACACAGACGATGCTGCTTCGTCAGCAACAGCATGGGCGCACGGTGGTGGAGCCAGCAGCTGGCGGCTGGCGGGACCAAGGGGGCTTGGGACTGCACGAAGGGCCTCCGCACACGTGCATCAACTCGTGGGGCTGATCCACGCGCTGCTTGCGTCGTCGCCTAACCGAGCGTTTGAGCCTCATCTCATGCCAGCACTCCGGGATGCCCTCGGAACCGCCTGTCGCATGCTCATTGCTGGCGAAACGTCACAGGGAGGAGGCGAACACTTTTCCGAAGCGGCGGCGTGTGGTTTGGCGGGTGTACTTGCCGTGTTAGGTGGGCTGCAGCCGAGTTTGTGGGTAGGGGGTCAGGTCGCTCTCAATCCTCGCTTAGATGCGAGCCTCTCAAGGGCCGCCACGGCCGCAGCAGCTCCCGAAGCTCCAGGTTGGCCTGGTAAAGTCCTTGCAACAGTGGTAGCGTGGCGGCGCGGCGACCTGCATGCGCTTGTAGCGTTTCCTCTGCCTGAAACCGAAATGAACAGCAACTATAACCTTTCTGGCAGCAGCAGCAGCAGTGGTGCATCGGGGTCTGCTTATGTGGTATCCCACCGCGTTCCGGTCGCGGCGTTAGTGCCTGTTGGCTCTAGCTTGCCTGCATGCCTTGTGCGCGACGATAACTTGTGCTCCCTCTTCATGCGCACCTGCAAGCTTCTCAAGCATCGCCTGGACCATGCTCTGGGGGAAGCGTCCTCAACACCGCCTTTTGGAAGCACTTCCTCGAAAGTGACGGCGGCTGACAGTGGCAGCGACGACGACGACGACGATGATGCGCCTGGCTTTTCCCTCTCGGCGGCTCTGGCTGCATCCATTTCTGATACAGCTCCTGCTTCACCAGCTGCAGGTGCTGTCGCCTCCTCATCGTCAAGCACCTCAGGTGCAGTAGCAGCTTCAGGGTTGGCACCTGGCGAAGCCTCAGGCGATGAGTCGGAGGCCAAGAGCTACCAGGTAAGCGGCATGGCGGAAAAAGTGGGCCTGAGTGGGCTGAGGCTAGCCCGCTTGTGGGTGCTGGCTCTGCGCAGCTTTCCTCAGCTGTTGGGCGGCCGGGGCCCACAAGTGTCTTCGTCTCCGGAGCTCGTGGATTTGCTCTATGGGGCTAGCTTGAAGCCTGTTGCGGCTCCGGGATTCTTGGCGTGCTCTGCGCTGGAGCGGCGAGCCATTCTAGTGCAGGAACGCCTCGGAGATGCCCTCAGCCTCGTCGCAAACAACGATCGTGAGGTGGCAGATGCACTTGCGCAAACCGCCGACGACGGTGAAGACGAGGCGGCCGCGGAAAGGGCCGCGGTAGCCGCTGCTAAAGCGGCAGCGAAACTGGAAGAGCGGCAAGCCACTGCGCTGAATTTGATGGAGTTTGGTGGAGGTGCCTACGACCTGAGCCTCTGCGTGAAAGCCCTAGAGTTGAATGGGGACGACATGGAGCGAGCCATGAATTGGCTGTTCAGCGATGAAGCGTTTGGGTTCATGGATGGGGCGAGTGGAGGTAGCGCGGCAGGTGGCGGTGGCAGTGGCGCTGGTGCAGCTGGCGGCAGCGGTGGTGGTGCCGGGAGCGGCCCAGGTGGAGTTGGTGGCATGGGGGCAGATGAAGATCCAAAGATAGCCGAGAGATGGGCGGTTGCCGAGACTCTCGTAGGGATTTTCCAACAGCCCCCGAAACTTTGCTTTCATGCCCTGGAAATGTACAACGACGACGCACAGCACGCCGCGGCCTGGCTAGGGACCGACAGTGGCGGGCGCAAGTATTACAAGCTGATGATGGCCGAAGACAAGGCAGAGGTGAAAGTGGAGCCCTGGCCGCCCAGCAGCGAAGGTTTAGGGGACTGCGCCCCTGTAGGCCTGCAGAGTGGAGGAGGTGGAGCTGGCGTCCGCGACCGCCAATTGATGAACGACGCGATGCTGACCGCCTCATCGAGCGTGCCGGTGCTTGAGCATGCCGCCAATTGCGGCCGACTGCACCACCCAAAAGGCGCTTGGATGCCGGAATTGGTTTCACCGCAGCAGTGGCTCCAGGTGGACCTCGGTGGAGAGCGCGTGCTCGCCGGTGTGGCTACCCAGGGCGCGGAAAGGAAGTGGTGCTCGGAACAAGATCCTCCGGAGGCACAGGCTGCTGCGGCTTCAGCAGTGTGTTTCGCCACGAGCTATGCGGTGGAGACATCCAGCGACGGTGTGCATTGGAAGCGGCAGCGGCAGGCCGCTGAAGGAGGCAACCAGCAAAACGGATCTCTGGGCCGTGGGGGTGACGTGTTTACAGGGAACACCGACGGAAGCACGGTCGTGAGCCATGCCTTCGCCGATGGAGTGGTGGCGCGCTACGTGCGGTTTCTGCCCCTTGCGGGGGCACCCGACGGGACGGCGATGCGGGTGGAGGTGTTTGGCGAGCCTCTAGGAGTGCCCATGCTGGCGCTGTCCGCCAATCCGGAAGCGCCGCCTCTGCCGTCGTCGCACTTTACCGCGTCGAGTGGCAGTGCGCCGAGCTTGGCGAGGTTTCATGACCTGTCGGTGTGCAGTGGGTGGCAATCGTCGGACTCGGATCCAGCCCCTTGGCTTGAGGTAGACTTGGGCCAACGCTTGCCGGTCACTGCTGTCGCCTTTCGCTGCACGCTTGGTGCAGCTTGGGGTATTGTAGTGGAATACTCTTTGAACGATTCTGACGATGAAATTATGATGGACGAAAGCGCTAATCCTGCGGATGAAACCATTGGTGGCGGTCGTGATGTTCCGTCACCTACTTCGGTTGGCCTATCAGGATGGGCGAAAATGCACGAATGCAACCACGTGAGTGGCAGTAGCACTCTAGGTGGGGCTAGCCTTCTTACCTCACGCACGAGCGGCAAAGGTGTCATCGAGGCTAGGCGCCTCAAATTTCATCTCGTCAAGTTGCAGGAATCTTCAGAAGAAGCCGCCGGTGGTAGTGCTGCTGAAATACCTCAAGAACCGAAGCCTGGCATGCAAGTGGAGGTATATGTGGATGCCAAAGCGCGAGGTGCTGCTCTGACTGGGCCTCTAATGGACAGCGCCTGGTCGTCTACGAGCCGACTCGACGAACAACACGACGCACTGCAATCTCGCTTCTGTGGCGCTCCTGGTACACCACCTTCTACTGCTGTTGTAAGTTTAGAGGCAGCGGTCACAACGTCAACTCCACTGTTGGCGGAGGATTCTTCACGCGAGCTGGCACACATTGCTGCGACGAGCTCAGGGGATGCCACAGCCACTAGAGGAGCGATAGCGGCTCAAGCACCAAACGATGACGATGCCATGATGACGCAAGGCAACGGTTGGTTGCCGGCTCGTGTTGGTGACAACTCCGAAGAGCACTTGGAGATTGACCTGGGCACCGTGTGCTCTCTTTCGGGAATTGCGGCTACGGGGCCAGCCAATCAAGCGATGAGTTCTTTTAATGGAGCCAGTGCAGCAGCTGCTGCTGTGTCAAAATTAGAAGTTTCCGTGAGCCAAGACCGAATCCGTTGGAGTGTGCCTGTACCCTGTGCCGTGCCGGCTTCGGCGGCTGCTCGAGGCAAGCTTGTGGTTCGCGCTTTACCCGCTGGTGGCGTCGTGTGGGCCGATGCTGTTGATAGTGACACTAGTATATCTAGTAGTGGTCGCCAAGGCAGCGATTGGACTGCGCGTTACTTGCGCGTGCGACCTGTGGAATGGGCATCTGCCAGTGATACGTCGCCCTCGTCGTCGCCCTCGTCGTCACCGTCTGCGTTGACACGAAGTGTCAGTAGCAGCCCTCCCCCAAATTACCTCGGGCTTCGGGTCGAAGTGTTTGGCAAGTCCTGCGGGCCGCCGCTGGGTTTACAGAGCGAGGCTGTCGGGCACGACCAGCTCTCAGCGTCCAGTTTTATCCCCCAAGGCCCTCCTTATTGCGGTCGATTAGGAGGTGCGGCGGCGTGGCGGCCTGACCCTGAGGCCTGCCGCAACACGAGCAGCAGCGGGCGTCAGTACTTTACCGTGAAACTCAAGGGACGCGCGCTCTTGACCGGCATCTGCACCTCGGGCGCCGGGGCCGAAAGCGCAGATTGCAGCGCGGGGTGGCCGGCGGCTTATCGGCTCGAAGTCGCTGATGACCTGCCGGGCAGTTCCAGTAGCATCAGCGGCGGGGGTCAAGTGAGCTGGCGGACCATCGGTCATTTCGAGGGCAACGACGGCCCTTTGACCACTCGGGCACATGCAGTGCGCGGGTCGGACCATAATCCCGTGGCCTGCAAGCTGGTAAGGGTAGTGGTGACTCAATGGGGCAGCGAAGTCGAAGAACAAGCGCCGAATTGGGCCCCTGCCATGAAATTGGAGCTCTATGGCTATGGAGTGGAAGAACCTGCGGGCTTGGGCACCGGGGCAGTGAGCGACCACCAGATCACGTCTTCTTCGGTGGGCTACTCCAGCGGCGCAGCTCGGCGCGGGCGGCTCAACCAATCGAATGCCGGGTGGACGGCGGCGCCCAATGACTTGGAGCCCTGGCTGCAGGTGGACTTGAAGGCGATGCGCACGGTGGTGGGTCTTGCGACGCAGGGGAGACCTCCAGCAGTGCCTCATCCTCTCGAGCCGCCGCCGCCACCAGGAAGCCCCTTGCGCGCGTCAACCTTTGTCAAAGCGTTCTCCATGGAGCATTCCACTGATGGTGTGGTATGGCAACCAGTACGGCACGCCGGCCTGAGTTCTGGTGCAGCGGCTTCTACCGGTGCTTCCAACGCAGCTGCTGTGTTTAGAGGCAATGCAGACGGCAACTCGGTGGTGACCCAGTATTTGCCGACGCCAGTCACCTGCCGTTTCGTGCGCGTCAAACCGACAGCGTGGTCTGGTGCTTGCAGCCTGCGGCTCGAAGTGTACTGCGCAGCGCGGCCTACCGCAGCGGCTGAAGACGACGAGGCGGCTCTTGAGGACGCAGACACCGCTGAGGAAGGCCGGGCGCCTCTGTTGCTCGAGTCCAGTGCCGAGGATGTAGCAGTCACCACCGCAGCAGCAGCAGCAGATGCCGCTAGTGGCGGTGGCAGTGCTCTTGCAGCAGCTGCTTCAGCGAGTTCTGGGGCAGCGGCAGCAGCAGCTGCAACCACAACAGGAGGTCCAGGTAGTGTTCGTGTGGATGCAGAAGCGACCTTAATGCCAGTGGCAGTCGTCAGCGACGATGACCTCACCACTGCGCAGCGGCTTCGCAACGGGGGCGAATCGAGGCCGGTGCTGCCCCGGCCCGGCATGTTGGTCCATGTAGTGGGCCCTTACGGCGAGTATGTTTTGCCTCAAGACGCAGCATGGGCGTCTTCTGCCACTAGTAGTGCTGCTTCAAGCCCAAGTTCAGGCATTGTGCCGCATGCGCCCGGTCGCCGCGGTCGCATTTTGCGAGTGTCTGACGACGGTCAAGCAGCACTGGTGTCCTTGGAGCGCTGTGCGGCCGCTGATGCGGATCCAGCTGCGCGCCCACCTCCGTGCTGCTTTGGCCTGAGTGTTGCTGGCAGCAGCAGTGGTAGTGGTAGTGGGTACCCCAGCCGCCACACTGACAACGTCAACAGTACTACAGTCTGTAGCACTAGGGATTCGGCAGTCAGCTCCCTCAGTGCAGCGGCGCCACCGCCTGTGCCATCTTCAGGTGGCACTTCGTTGGGTGATTCCTTTGACTCTGAAGACGAGGTGGTCTGCGTGCCCCTGGCGGAGTTGCGGGCGGTGGGCGCTACCGTAGGTGGCTACACCCTCAAGGGGGTCAACGACGCCCGCTCCTTAGGTTTCGCTACTGATCGTGCACTGGCAACCCATTACGCTCGCAGCGCTCTTTTGAGCCTCGTAGGGGAGTGGCGCCAGCACGCGAAAAGCGCCATGGGCCAAGCTACGAGAACTGAACAAGTTGTGCTTGAATCAGGCACCGGAGGGAGTGACGGCACACTCTCTACTACTACTACCGCAACGATTGAGTCTTCAGAACAAGCACCAGATGCTGTGGTGGCGCTGCGGCGCATCTTCAGCAGCGGTAGTGGGCGCGAGAGGCCCACGCACGGTGGCAACGCTGGGCCAGGCGAGGGTGGCGGAGTAGTCGGCGATGTAGGCCGGCTTGTTGATTTGGTGAAGTTAGTAGCGGCCACAGAAGGTGCGCTCGAAATGAGTGGCATTCGCGACATTAGCAGTGGTGGCGCTGACGACAATGACGAAGATAACAATGAACTCGAAATCAGCGGTAGCGGTGGTAGCGGCGTAAGCACGACCAGCCGCAGCGTCAATAGAACACCCGGCCCCAGCGGCAGTGGGAGCCTAGGTGGTGCCGCTGGCAAAGTTGCGTTGATTCGCGGTGTGTTGCAGGCACTCCTACGAGTGGAAGCCCGCGAAGCTTCGTCAGCTCCTTCTTCATCTGCAACGTCTGCGCCATCGTCACCAAGGACTACACAAGGAATTACTGCTGCGACGGCAGCGCCAACGCTGGCGTCCCTTTTGGTGAACGAGTGCGTGTGGCACTTCGGCGAGTCGACGAAGCCGTCTGACGGCCGCCGCGTCCTCATGCGCGAATCGCTGCACCCGTACTACCCGGAGTGCGACTATTCTGGGGAAGTCCGCTGCGTAGGGGCGACTGCGCTTCGCGTGCACTTCGATTCGCGCTGCCGCACCCACGAGACCGGCTCGGTGCTCTTGCTCAGTTTGGACAAGGCTGGCCTGCAAGTGATAGGGCGCTTCAGCGGTGGGCCCGCCAAATTTCGGCCGGTGTTGGTGCACGGAGACCGTTTCTTCTACCGGTTCCGGTCTCGCATGCCTTCGTCGTCGTCAAGCAATACGCCGGACCTCGGGTGGGGCTACCGCTTCAGCGCTACGCCACTCTTAGGCCTGCGGTGGCTTCGCGAACAACAAGTGGTGCGCCACGAGTCGAGCCTGGAATGGGCTTGCTGGCTGCTCGACTTGCTGCTGACCCACGCGCAGAAGGGCCTTCTCCCGAATGGGGCCGTGCACAATTCCAAAGTGTTTGCAGCCCTCGTGCGGTACATGCGCAGCGGTGGAGTCCCGTACAAGCACCGCGTCATTGGCCTCTTGACCCGCCTTTTGCAGCATCCGCGCTGCTTTGCCCCTGCTGACCCACCTCCGCTGCCGCTGTTGGCGGGAGTAGCCGAGCTGGTGCGTGAACACTGCGACCGACCCGCGGATGCGGCTGCTGCAGCAGCCGCCGCGGCCGCTGCGGCTGAGGCGGCGGCGGCTGACGGCACACGTGCTTCTCGGGCAGCGGCGGCGGCGGCAGCGGCGGCAGCAGCCGAGGCTGCCCGGGCAGGGACCTTGGACGGAGCATCGTTGCCGCCTCGGTTGCAAGCCCTCGTCGAATTGGTGGCAGTAGCCCAATTGGCAGACCGTGAAATGCACCGCTTGCGCAACCTTCCTTCTCCTTCGCTTCCTCCTCCTACGGTGACTCTACTTCCAGCTGCGTCTTTGACTTTGTCGGATGTGTCCACGCAAGCCGTTGATGCTGGAAGCTCGGCACAGATGGGGGAGGCGGTGGAGTCAACGGCGCCAATACTTCCAACGGTCACTATTCCTCCTCCTCTTCCTTCTTCTGGTGCATCTTCCAGCGTGGTCTCCGCAGCTGCTGCCAGCGTGCTGTTGCCTGCTCCACTCGAGGGGCAGCCGGTGATGGACGTGCTGATGGATGTCTTGGACGCTGCGTCTGCGCTACTGGACCCTACCCGGCAAGAACTGCCACCACCACTTGTGGCCGAAGCTTTTTGGAGGGCTATGGGCTGCTCGGTGGTGGTGGACGGAGATCTGCTGGCACAGCTAAGCACAAGTGTAAGCGGTGATTTGTCGGGGGAATTGCGCTTTGCCGGCGCACGAGAGCTTCACGTGAGGCTCTTGGCAGCCGAGGAGGCCACTGCGAGCAGTGAAGGTAGTGCTGGCGGTGGTAGCGCTGACAGTGGTAGCGGTGGGCTCGGCAGCAGTGGAGCAGATGCTGGTGAAAATGAGGACGACGAGTGGCGAGACTTCATTTCCTTGGACGAAACCGCAAGAGACGAGCCGATGGAGGAAGAAGAAGACGACGAAGACGAGGACGAGGACGACGATGCGGGCGAGGACGACGAAGAAGACGAAATGCTTCGATTCTTGCGCCGCGCGAGGCAAGCTGGCGGCCTCCCTATGCCCATGGGCACAGGTGGCGGTGGTGGTCGAGGCAACGCGGCTGCAGCGGTGCCGTTTGGCCTGGCTCCACCTGATAACCCTGCCGTGGCGGCTGGCCTGCGCAGTGGTGGCGGTGGCAGCAGTAGTGTTAGCGGTCCTGCAGACAACAACGCCGGTGGTGGCAGTGGTAACAATGCACGTTTCAGCGGTTACGTGCGAGCATTGGCAGCTGAAGGCGCGCAGCTGGAGTTGGAAGGGACTCTGGGCGAGAGCCCATCTGATCTTGAAGCTACTGCCGCTGACTTGACGCCACCAACGGCCGAAGAAGCCGAACTCGAAGAAGCCCGAGATGCAGCCGAGGACGCAGCTCAACTGGCGAGGGAAATGGCGGAAGAAGAGTCGAAAGTGGAAGACGCTGCCAAAGAAGAGAAAACCAGTGACGAGACTAGCAGTAGAGGTTCGCAACAGCAGTTAGCCGCGTCGTCGTCATCAACGTCACCACCCCTGAGGGCGATTTCGCCATTGTCGCCGTCGCTATTGCAGTACCAGCAACAGCACAGCAGCCCTCGCAACGCCTCAATTGTCGAGCGGATTCGGCAACGGAGCGTCAGTGACGGCCCCAGCGGCGGCGGTGGTGGTAGTGGTGGCGGTGGTATGAGCCCTGCGAGGCGAATGCGGCAACAGCAGCTGCTTGGCCTCGCCATGATTCGAAATGCTTCTGACACCGCTCTTAATGATGGTGAAGAAACAAGTATCGCTGAGACGGTGGCTGCGGATCCCGCTGCTCCAAACTCTGAAGACATCAGCAATCTCCTTAACTCCAACCGCAACTCTGTGCAGTCAGTGGTTCAAGCCTTGCTGGACCGAGGCGAAGACGCGGGAGCTCTGCTGGTGGCCCGAGTGGCGTCGGCGGCGAATCTCGAGTCAGCTACCCGAAGTGAAGGCGGGGTTGCGGGTGACGTTACTGGCGGTAATAGTGTTTCTAGAGCAAGCGAAGCCACTGCAACGAACGACTCGAGTGGAAGTTCTGAGGAAGAGGCCCGCCCTGCTGCTGCTGTCAGCAACGATGGCCGTTTGAGTCAGCGCGCGAGCGAGCTCAGACGAGTCCATGGAGAAACCTCTGCACCCAACTCCGATGAAATCCCAGCGTTTGTGCACTCTATGCTTGCTGACGTCCTTGGCCCTAGGGTTGAAGCAAGGTCAGCTACGAGCAGTGCTGCTTCAGGTGGTGCTGCGGCGGCAGAGCCTCAAGCAACCACGAATATTGGCGATGCCCCACCTACAACTGCGGCGGCTGCTGCTGGCACCCCGTCCTCGGTGTCGTCACACTTGGCCCGCATCAATGCAGCAGCTGCGCAGGCGTCGGAAGGAGCAGAAGCCGCTTCCAGTGCTGCCGAGCGCATTGCTACTATATTAGCGCGTCAGCCGGACGGCAGCACCAGCGACGCCGAGGATGTCGCCAATCTAGTGGCGCAGCTCACGGTGCTGCGAACCAATCCTCCGACAGATGCATTAAGAGCAGCAGGTGCCGCAACCACCACAGGAGCAGGTGCAGCCCCAGCGGCGACTCCTGCTGCACCTGTTGCTGTTGCACAAGGCGCTGATACTTCAAACGCTGGCTCACCACAGGCTCTTGAGGGACAGAATCAACCAGACACCGACGCCGACACCTTCATGGGCTACGTGGCGCCGTCAGCGGCGGACATCATGGCCGGTGGGCCTGGAGATGGGGTCACGAGTGGGGGCTACGTAGCTCCAAATGCTGCTGACGTGGTGTCAGGATCCTATCGAGGTGACGACAGTGGTGGTGCTGCTGAAGCCATTGGTCAAGAAATTGCGTCTACTTCGATGGCCCCGCATGAGAACGAGGAGGCGATGCCTCGGGAGGTTGAAGGAGATGAGTCTTCAGACGGAGGCCTAGAAGGAGGAGGAGATCAAGGATCGAATGGTGACGCGAGCAGCAGCCACGAGAGTTACGACGAAGACGACGAAGCAGCAGCGATTGCCATGTCGCTGAGCCCTCAGCCTTCGTGGGTGGCAGAGGCATCAGCGTTTGCGTCGGAAGACATGGATCGCGATCGCGAGGATGGTGATGAAGATGAGGGTGATGAAGATGAGGGCGAAGAAGAAGATGAAGAAGAAGGAACCGGGTCAGAAGACGACGACGATGATGATGATGGAGGCGCCGAAGAAGAAGCATGGGTCTTGAATGAGCTCATGATGAGCGAAGGCGGCGAATACGAAGGCGGCGACGGTGTTGAAATGGAGCTTGCCATGCAGGCTGCAGGAGGTGACGTCGACGGCGAAGTGAATGACGATGACGAGACCTCTGACAGCGGTGACGCTGGCAATATGGCAGAGAGTGTAGCGGAATTGCAACAAGCTGATGCAGGAGCAGTAAATGCTGCTGCTCTCGAGGATAGCAACACCACCAGCAATCCTGGAGGAGGAGCAGCGGCAGCAGGACACGATGGCGAAGAAGAGCCAGTGAACCCGCAAGCTTTAGAAGAGATGCTGTTGATGGGCATCGACCACGACGCGGCTGAGCTGGGCCTGCAGTTGCACAGCTCCAACGTTGAGCTTGCCGTGAACTTCGTGTTCAACCACACCGAAGACATGCCGAACTTGCTTCGTGCTCGCGATGAAGCGCGCCGGGCTCGTGCTGAAGCGGCCAGTGGTCGAGCCGCTGCTGCTGCTGCTAATGCTGCAAGCTCTTCTCCGCCAGCCGTAACGACAACACAGGCATCTAGCGCAGCTGCGGCGGCACAGGAGTCCACAACAACTGCGAGCTCGGATGAGAGGCACGGTGCCTCCGAAGGCGCTGAAGTGCCAGAAGGGAACGTGCCGACTGTGTCATCACCTTCTCGCGCCGCCGAGTCGTCTGAAAGAGTTGAGACGGTGCCTGCTACCTCGTTGGGCAGTCCAGACCTGAACGAGATGATGGAGGAGAACGCCTCGAACTTGCATTGGACCAATCGTGAAGCAGCGGCGTCAGGAGGAGGGGGGCAACGACGACAAGAGCGCCGCATGGCTTTTCGGGTGCCTCCGCACGGTGAAACGAGTAGTGTTGCTGACGAGACGGCCTCGGAGCACGAGCTAATCCGTCAAGAGGAAGAAATGCTGGCCATCGAGACCCGCGAAGCGCAGTCTCGGCGGTCGTTGCAGGCATCGGAGCGTGGTCCTTTGGAATCAGAGCGAGAATCCACCGTGGGTACTTCTTCTTCTACTACTTCAACAGGCCACGGAGCTGAAGCTGGAGGAGCTGGAACAGGTGGATCTTCAGGCATTCGTGCCGCTGCTGAAGTGGCCATCGACGGAGAAATCAGCAGCAGCAGCAGCAGTGGAGCAAGCGACGAGGACAGTGGCAGCAGCGGCGGCGTGAGTGCAGTGACGCGGCAGTCCTTGAGCGCCGACATTGCCAGGCTCTTGGCGCTCACCTCCGAGGTGTCGCATTTTGGACAGCCCCTTACCGACGAGCAGGAGGCGGCGATGGCCGACATTCGCCAAGCCTTGTCGCAGTTTGACGTGTCGCAGGAAAACTTCAGCGCTGCGGAATTGGCGCAACTGGCCAATATGGTGCAGGGGATTCAGCGGCAGCTCAACCCGCAGGGTGTGCGAGGAGAAGCTGGCAGTGAAGAAGGTGGTGCAGGAGGAGGCAGTACCTCAATGCGCGCCCAAGACGAAAGGCAGCAATCCGTGGAGGGCTTGTCGCCGATTGGAAGGCAATTGCAGCCTGCTGGCGCTGAAGGTAGACAGAACGACGGCACGGCAACCACCACTGCTGCTTCAGCTGCTGCTGCTGCTGGCAGTGATGAAGCAGCGCCATCAGTGCCACCAGCTGAGAGCGCGGCTCTGCTGCGGGCACAGGCTGCTCGAGCTGCTCTTCGGCAAGTGATGCAGGACACGGCCGCCGCGACCTTTGGCACCCGTCCCGTTGGCAGGAATGCAGGAGAAAATCCGTTTTCCAACCCTCCTTCCACCATCCGCCGACGCCGGCTGGCTGTGCGCTCCACTGCACCTGCAGCTGCTTCTACCGCTGATAGTGACAGAAACGCAGCTCCTGGTAGCCCATCCCGGAGAACTGCGAGCGAAGGAAGTTCATCGTCGGCAGATGCCTCTTCTGGGGCACCTAGTAGTCGAGCAGGAGCAGCGGACGGAGCGGGCAGTGGTGCAGCGGTGTCGGCAGTGTCTGCTGCGGCTGCCAAGAAGGCCGTGAGGCGCATGGCGAGGTTGCAAGCGAAATTTGACGGGGTAGCCGCAGCGGTTGTGCTAGCGCCCGGCCTGCGGATATCGCTATGCGGTGATCGCGGTCAGCCTACCATGCGCACGAAGCTCAGCTCGCCACTCGCGGTCTTATCTGGCGGCGGTGGCGTAGGCATAGCGCCAAGTATTGATGCGCTTGGGTCAGAGACGTCTACTTTTACGCTGCGGCGCCACCCTGCTTCCGACCGTCTCGTTGCTGAAACAACCACCGCTGCTGCTGCCCCCACAGATGGTAACGACCCTAACGCAAGCGAAGACGAGCTTTTGCCGCCACATCCTCGAGTGCTTTTCCTGCTGGTTGCGGGTGTACCGGGCGCGCCTTACTTATGCCGAACCTCGGATGGCAGCGTGAAGTTAACGCATGACGCTAATGATGAAAAAGCTGCTTTTGCGCTCTTTCCGAGCAACGACGGCCGCGCCATCGTACTGGCGACGCCTGGCGTCCTTCGTCGACGGCCGTCATCGTCGTCGTCGTCTGCTGCGAGCAGTAGTAGCTCCACTAGTACTAGTATGGCGCTTCGCGTGCATGAATCTACGGGTCATCTGCTCGAATCTGAAGCTTGCGCAGCTGACGTGCTCCTGCGCAAGGTAGATGCTCCCATTTACAACGCGTGGTTCAAAGTGATGGTGCGCACCAATCTGCCAACGGAGCAACAGCAACCTCCAAAGAATGGCTTCGAGTTCCTTCCCAGCGTCGTTACCACTTGCATTCCTGGTCGCCCTCTGGGCTGCAGCAGCCCCAATGGCCTGTCCCTCGCAAGCGCCGCTGCGTTTCGAGTCGCGGACTCCCAGCTGCAAGCGTCGTCCTCGCACAGCCACCCAGGTTTAGCGTCCGGGCGGTGGGGTGCAGCAGCCGGCCGAGTGCGGTGGCCCTTGCCACGAAGCTCTTCATCGTCAACAGCAGGGCACCACCACCTTCTCGACTCCGGCAGCGGCGGTGCGGCTCTAGTGGGGGCACCGGGTGACCCTGCGGCGAATGTGGGGAGCCCCGACCGTGCTCCCGGTGCCTGGCTGGCTGCAGCCAAGGACAGCGCCCAGCACTTGACGGTAGATCTGTTGAACCCCACGGTGGTGACCGGGTTTGCGGTGCAGGCGCCTTATGGCGAGAACATGCGCACCAAGGCGTTCAAAGTCGAGTTCAGTGGGGACGGCGAGCTGTGGGCTACTTTACAGGCAGCGCAAAGTGGCCATGCGAGTGCGTCCGAGAAAGAGGACACAGCAGCTGCAACTGCTTCGACGATCGTGCTTCCTGGCAACTGCGACAATTTCCATGTGACCTGCTTCACCCTGAGCCGTGCCGTGAAATGCCGCTATGTGCGGTTCCGCCCGACTGAGTGGCACGGTGCCATTGCCTTGCGAGTGGAGCTCTTTGGGCCGCAGAAGTACCGGTTCGTGAATGGCGGGCCGCCGTCACAAGCAGCAGCAGGAGGAGCACCAGAAGCAGCCGTAGCGAATTTGCGTCTGCCTGCGAAGCCTCCGAAGGGAGGGCCGCCATTGGTGGTGCCGGGTGACAAGCTGCGCTACAAGTTCGTTGCTCCTCGGCAACCGACGCAACCACAACTAGAAGGTGAAGGCGTTGGCGCGGATGCAGGTGCTAAGAAAGGTGAGGCAAAGGTTACAACCGTAGAAACTGAGGCAGCACTAGAGGCTACCAATGCAAGTTCTGCTTCGAATGAATCGGAGGCGACTAATGACTTGAACTCGGTTGTTGCAACACCTGCATCGAAGAGCGCTCCAGCATCACCATCCTCAACAGCAAGAGACGGTGAAGCAGCTCCACCGGTAGCACCGGATAGTGGCAGTGGTGCTAGGATGCACTACCGCTTTCAAGTGACGGCTGTCGGCCTGCCGCGGGAAGCGATTGAGCAGTGGCTGTCCAAACATCTGGGGCCCGATCTAATGCGCGCCGCGGCTCTGCTGCAGTCATGGCCGGCCGAAGCTGACGCTGAGCTGGTGGCATGGGCCCACGCGCGGTCGAGTGCCATGCGAAGTGGCGTAGACCACCAGGGCGCGGCGGCGCTCTCACCCCTGGACCTCCGAGCCTTGACCAACCGTGAGCGAGCCGCTTTCCCCAGGCTGGACCCAAGTCGAGTGCCGCGCTGGGAGTCTGTGAGCGTGCCTACCTGTGACACGATGTTGGCGCCGAGAAGCTCAAGCAACAGAGCCACCGTGGCTACGAACGGTATTTCAACTTCAAATATTGGTGCAGCTGCAGAAGAGCCCGGCACAAGCACCGAGAAGGAGAACGAGGAGAGCGAACCAGGTGCTACTGCAGCTGCAACGGAGGTAATATCTTCGTCCATGGCTGTCGTGATGAGCACCACCAAAGAGGCAGAGGCCGCATACCACGGATGGGCTCCTTTAAAAGTGGACTTGTTGCGCATTCGGCTGGCCTTCTTGCAAGGATTAAACGCGCGGCTCCGCCGGTGTTTACCGTTTGTGGACTTGTCAGCGGCTTCGCCTTATCGCACCGGCTACAAGCTTCGGGCCTTGGGGCACGTGGTGTTTTACAACTTAAAGACCGAGCTGCTGGAAGCGAGCTTGAGAGCCACGTCTACGAGATTCACGTCGAACAGCCAAGTGCGAGCAATTGGCCTGAATTTGGACCACGCAAAGAAGACCATGTCGCAGGACAAGGGCGACCGCGACCCCGCCAACTCGCAGTGCGTTTTTGCGCAAGCGTTTCACCAAGCGAGCCGAGTGAGCGGCAACCAGGTTTATCGCCAGGCTGACCGCATTTTCAGCGTGACTTTTGTCGGCGAAGCGGGCATTGACGCGGGCGGGGTCTCCCGAGAAGCATTGACGGAAATGGTGGGAGATTTGCATGCCCCTGACTTCAACCTCTTCGTGCTCTGCCCGAATGGAGTGCACAAAGTAGGCACAAATTTGGACAAATACCTCCCCAACAGTGGAGCTACCTCGCCCCTGGCCATCAGTATGTTTGAGTTCGTTGGAAAGCTGATGGGCGTCAGCCTTCGCACCAAGGCTACTTTGCCCTTCAATTTCCCCTCGTTGGTCTGGAAGGCAGTGCTAGGTGGCACTTACACCGGGCCTACTACTGCCAGTAGTGGTGGTGGTGCTGGTGGTGGTGGTAGTCCAGGCAGTGGAGGCGGAGGCCTGAGTGGTGGCAGCGTGCACGCACTCGATGTCAGTGACCTAGAGGCGGTGGATCATGTTACGGTGCAGACCCTGAGAACCCTTCGCGCTGTCACCAGCCCTGAGGACTTTGCTACTGTGCTGCCCGGTGACGACGACTACGACACCAGTGGTGGCGGTGGCGATGCTACAGGCGGCGGTGGCGGTCCTTTCTTCACAACGCCACCGTCCAACGGCCTCGGCCCAGCGGAGGAAGTAGAGCCTGGTGGGGCCACGAGACGTGTCAACTTCGCTAACCGAGGCGTGTATTGCGATGCTGTGGAGAAGTTCCGGCTCCGAGAGCTCGATCGGCAGTTAGCGGCCATGCGCCGTGGCTTAGGGTGCGTAGTGCCGCTGAGCTTGCTGCAGCTCTTCACCTGGAAGCAAGTCGAAGAACTGATCGCGGGGAAACCCGACGTGGACGTCGAAGATTTGCAGCGGCACACTGAATACCGGGGCTACACCCCATACTCCCCCGTTGTGCGCGCGTTCTGGAAGAGCATGGAGATGTTGTCCCCCGAAGAGCGCAGCAACTTCGTGCGGTTCGTGTGGGGCAGAAGCCGGCTCCCGCTGAAAGGGCAGCCGTGGCCGCAGACCTTCAAGATTCAGCGCTGCAGTGGGGGCGATGCGATGTTGCCCACCACGCACACGTGCTTTTTCAGCATTGAATTGCCCGAATATTCCTCGGAAGCCGTGTGCCACCAGCGGTTGTTGACTGCCATCACGTATGGGGTGGGAGGTATCCTCAACGGCTAAAATTGAATAATTTGAATGGAGCTGTTTGATGTCGAGTACACATGGCGAGAGCAATGGCGCCTTCCATGTATATATATATTTGCGCTGTTTTGCTATTAAATGTTTCAAGACTAAGTTAATGCCGGATATTTACTGCTGTGAGCTATATATGTGCTGATATTTATTATTGGTTACTAAGTCCATATCATATCCGAATTCTATCACCGGCCTATACATATATCACTCTGAAACGCCAATTTTACCGAGATGCAATTAAAAGGTCGCCGCTTGACGTAATACCAAATACATAGATAAGAATAGAAAACCATACAGAAGGCCAGGGTACAGATTAGGAGTTTAGGAGGAGGAAATTGGAGTAGGCAGTTGAAAACGTCACTAATTGCGTCTATCTCAACGTGCACCCACTAAGCCATATGTGGATGCACTCGCCAAGCAGTCAGAGCGCCACCAGCGCCCCCCATGTCCGCAAGGCCACCGTCTACGGTCACAACCCTACTCCCTGGATTCACTGGTGGTGGTGCAGGTGCGCTATCATCCCCATTGCTGCTACTATTGGCCATCGGTGAGACTACAGGCGGGCCAAAGCCCATCCAACTCCGGCGAGGCAGCTGCTTCTGAGGAGGCCGAGCGTCGCTGTCGCCCTGTTCGCCGTACCGGCCTGGTAGTTGCCCCTTCTTTTGTTTGTTGATCGCGACGCCCAAGACAAGAAGGTTGGCGGAACTAGGAAGCTCCGAGGCCACTTGCACGACAGAAATGGGATTGGGGGTGCCATTGGCAGCGGTGCTATTGGATGGAGCTGGGTCTGGCAGCATGGCAACTTTCTGGACGCGGAATATTTGGTTGGCTTTTCCCGTAGGCGTCCACGTGATCAATTTCCGACCGGGCGACGCGGACTCTCCTGCCACGTCAGCCACCAAGCCATTCAGCTTCGACGAGAGCCCCCCTGTAACTGGGTCCTGCCGCCACAGCTGGTTGTCGGGGAAAAACAAGTGCCCCCGCTCGGTGGAGAACTCGCCGCCTGACCACACAATGAGGGGTGCGCCTCGCCGCCGCCTCGCTCCGCTGACGTCGAGAAAGAGCCCTGAGGACCCACCCGTGGCCGGCCACTCCAATTGGTCGAACAGCTCGAGCGCAAACCACCCTTCGTCGGCAAGCGAGCCTCGTCGAAGGCCTCCAGAGGCTCCTTTGGCTCCGGCAGGCGCATCCTCGTCGCCATATCCACCGCTTCCATTGCCAAGACTGCTACCAGTAGTTCCTAGCCGCTGCAAAGAATTGCCTTGTTGGCTGTTGCCGTCTTCTTCTCTCCCCAAGGACACGGCTTCTAGAAAGAGCTGTGCACCTGCGGTAGCGGTGTCACGAGCATCGCCAGCACTCCTTCTGCTGCTGTTGTTGTCGTTGTTGCAGTGATTACCCAGAGGAGGAAATCCCGAGGCGCGGAAGAAGGTCAACTTGGCATGTCCCAGCACGGCCTGAGCTTTGCAAGCTGCCGAAAGCACGGCTGCTGAGCTTGCATATTCCATGACCGCTTTCCCACCCACTTCTATCACCTTCAGGGGGGGTTACGAATGAAAACAAAGAAGTTGGGAATGAAAGATTGACAAAAGGTAGACCTATGAAGTAAAAACAACCGGCTCTGCAACACAGGCTATCAAACGCACCAAAAACAGTGCGTCCCATGAAAAGAGTGAAGTCATACATCGATTTTGCAAACCTCATCGTTGGCTCTCACGCCGGCCTCCCACGCAACCGACTTTTCCTCAACCGCTGTCACCAGTGCCCGAAACCCTCCACCGCTCCGCACATCGACCAACTCAACGCCAAGCGCTTCTGTGGCTGGCACCACTACATCGCGCAGCTCCAGCTCTTCTTCGTCGTCTTCGTCGTCGTAAACATCACCCGCTTCCGCGTCCTGATAAGCCTCATAAAATTCCTCAATGGAGGCTTTCTTTGGTGCTGGCACTCGCACGCTACCCTTCTCGACCGTCTCGTCATCTGTTGAGCTCTCCTCAGTTGCTTGTTGCTCCAACCACGCCTGCAGACAGAAATCGATTACTCGTAAATCCGTGCCGAAGCACGCTTCACTGCCAATTCAATATCTTATCTCGCTTATGCAGGTGCTCCTCTCATTCACTATCTGTATCCCTGCCGTTATATCCCAGGTGCATACTTTCTTACGATATACATCTACACCTGCCTTCATTCCACAATAAAGTATCTGTCATTCACTCCATGTTGCTTTCGAAAATATGTTGCAAGCTAGGCATGGCTCGATTAGCCCTAGTTGTAATCATGGCTAAAAAGTTCGAGTAGCGTTAGGGTAATGTGTATAAATAATATTTACCGGACTTGGAGCCTCCTGAACGGTGCCAAATATAGCGCTAAGCCCACCGATTCGATCGTTCCTACCCTTCCGACTCTTCATAGATGCCATCTTTGGCTATAGCTAGAACTACAGTTGCCTTGGGGCCTGGCAACTCCTGCACTCGGTAAAGATATCTGTACCAGCTGGTCGAGCTGTCTAGCCAAGGGTAATTAGACCTAATTACCCTTGGTCAAGCTAGCTAGCTACGGTAGCTGAAAGTCATGACACAGCCACACAGCAGCTTTTTTTTTTTCGCTCGGCCTTTCTTTGATGTTCCGACGACTTCCGTGAGAGTCAAGCTTCATGAGTTCATGAGTGAAGGGAAACTTAACCGTAGACCTTAGACCGGCACTCCATGCATCTACAAGGCGCCCTCACGGTTCACTCGTACATTCCCCACTATTGTGATGCTTAACACAACCAAAGAAACGCAATATACTCGGGGAACATCGTCAGCGAAAAGAAGAAGAATTAGTGGAGTTCCTGCTCCAGTCTCTAGTATTGGGTTTGAATCGGATGACGACGAATCGAGTGAAAACGATAACGGCAGCGGTGACGCTGACAATGGCGACAATGATGAGGAAGAATAAGAATATGATGATGATGAAGAAGAGGAGGAGGAGGATCGAGGAAGCGACGAAGACAACAATGGAGGTTGCCGCCACTCTGGGGAGCTTGAGATTGACATTGAGGGCGGCTTGTGGGTGGTAAGCTCATCCTTAGGAAGGCTTGAGCATCTCCTACATTGCCTATGAAAATCATTATTCTCTGTTTTCATTGCTTAACTCTGCCACGGAAAAAATATTGTTATGATAGTCATAAAGTGCTGAAGCCCTGAATACTGGTCTTGTTTTTTTGCATATTGATGCTCAACGTTGCTATCTGTTTTATCCAGGATTGGGACGAGGATGTGCACGGCAGCATGGATACCAACGCCAACCGGCGAAGAAACCCCCAGGGCTTTGTATGGTCTTGTTGTGGCGAGAACGGTGCGACCTCTACTGGTTGCTGCGACCAAGACCATGGAAGTACTTTGGAGGAGCTTTATCCTAGTAGTGATGAATCCGACGACGATGAGGGGAACGAGTCATCACAGAATGAGGACGGGAGTGATGAAAATGACGGCAATGTTTCGGCTGAGGGCAGCGACGAGGACGTTAAAAGGGATGGCTTGCACTCCGGGGAGCTTCAGATCGACATTGAGGGCGGCTTGTGGACAGTAAGCTGCTATCTAGGTAGAGGGCTTTACGTCGCGTCTGTTAAGCTGAGTTCTTTATTGTAAAGACGTTGGATGTACGATTTGGAAAATATGATTATTGTTATTGACATACCCTGACTACTCTCGCATTTAATTTCTGCATGATTACGCTTATAATAACAATCCATTTGCTCAGAATTGGGACGAGGATGTGCACGGCTGCATGGATACCAACGCTAACCGGCGAAGAAACCCCCAGGGCTTTGTATGGTCTTGTTGTGGCGAGAACGGTGCGACCTCTACTGGTTGCTGCGACCAAGACCATGGAAGTACTTTGGAGGAGCTTTATCCTAGTAGTGATGAATCCGACGACGACGAGGAGAACGAGTCATCACAGAATGAGGACGGGAGTGATGACATTGACGGCAATGTTTCGGCTGAGGGCAGCGATGAGGACGAGAAAAGAGATGGCTTGCACTCTGGGGAGCTTGATATTGATCTTGAGAGTGACACCTGGGCCGTAAGTTGTATCCTTTTGCAGTTTGAGTTGTGAATTACGGACATTTTAGAAGCTTTGGTTTTCAATGGTATACTGCTTAAGTTGAGAACGACATAGGCTCTATTACTATGTCTTTCTTGTCGCATATTGCTTGCTTCGCATATCCTAAACTGTCTACAAGATTATGATGTGTTCTTCTTTCTACCAATCCAGCATTGGGATGAGGACGTGCACGGCAGCATGGATACCAACGCTAACCGATGCAGATTTCCTGAGGGCTTTGCATGGTCTTGCTGTGGGGAGAGCGGCGCGACTCTAATTGACTGCTGCAAACTCCATGGAAGTACTTTTGAGGAGCTTTATCCTATTGAAATTTCAGACGATGATACTTCGCAGAATGAAGGCGGGAGCAACGATGATGAAGATGACGAGGGTGATGATGAACCAAAGGATGACGAAGAGGCGGAAATGCACCACAACGGCGACCTAGTTGTTGTTGACCTTCAGAGTAACTTATGGGAGGTAAAATCTTTTGACATTTGAATTTTCCTCTATCTTGACTAGTGCCAAGTAAATAATGATTTTTTTCGTCGTTTATAGTGTTTGCTTCGATGGTCATTCCTCTGTCTTGTGCTACTTGCCTATGTTCATTCTCTTTCTATTGAAACGTCAACCCAAACAAGCATTGGAACGAGGATGAGCGCGGTTGTGTGAACACAAATGCGAATCGACGAATTTACCCACAGGGCTTTCGATGGACATGCTGTTTCGAGAATGGCGCGGATTCGATGGGATGCTGCCAAGGGTACGGCAAAAACATCGACGAGCTTTATCAGTGCGACGAGGCCTAAGGAATGGAGCCTCAAAATGTAGACGTAGCTGTTCAACGAGCGCATTAAAACTTATGCGAAAACGATGGTGGTATTACAGACCGCAGCAATCTGTGGGATGAAAAGGTAAACCTCGAAAAAGTGTAAACGTGTGTCGCAGCGGATGCCCTCAATATATGATGCCGAATAGATGTGGTAGATTCATATTATTGGCTATCATGGATATGAATTGAAGGCTGGAGCGGAGGGGTGCTTTGCTCTAGATCTAGATGAGAGTTTTCCTCTTCTTGATCTCCTTCGTGACTTCGCGTATGTTTCGTCCTCCTTGGGTGGGAATGGGTTCTCTCGTTCTCTTCTTGGGAGCTTCTTGGCGTTCAGAGTGATCAAGGCCAGGACTTTCCAGGCTAGGGGTTTCGAAATTTCGTGGCCTTTGTCTTAACATTAACACCAAATGATATAGGGGTCACAAAATTGCTCGGGGATGGGCGACTCTTCTTCTGGATCGCCTGAGGGACTTCGTTGTAGTCCCCTCCTCCGCGGGCGGAAAGTCTTCTTTTGAGCTGCTCTCTCAGATCTCAGAGCACAGAAAAGCGTGCCACTTTGGACCGCTATCACCACTTCCATGGCCACTAGGGCATGTGCGCCTGATTAGCTCCTTAGGATCAGTTTGCGCTGCTTTGCTTTTAATCTCTTCCTGTTAGCCTCCTTATTCCGCCCCCCGGGGGCCTGTCTCAAAATATTCTTGCCTGGTTGTCTAGCCGTCTAGCTAGCCCTTCTAATTCCCCTATCACCCCTGCGACAAAACCCCCGACCCCCGACCTCAGCCCGACAAGTCCGACCCCAAAATTTGGAGCTCAATTTTCGGAACAAGAATGAGGAGGTAATAAACGAACAATCCTTCTTGACTTTAGGGAGTAGTCCTTGAGGTTGGGGCTTTTGAGACTCGACGCGTTGAAGCTGCGTCCTTGAAGAAGGCTTTGGCTTATACTATCGCCTATCTGATGCGCATCCATGAATTTTTAAATTCTTTGCGCCAAAAGCATTCATGGGCCTTTCGTGCCTGGCAACTCATCATCCTTTTTCTGCGGTCCATCACTCTTCTGGCTTTCGCCTGGATTGGAATCCAAGCAAAGCATGGCTTTGATAGTCGGTCACCATATGAATTCATGCCTAATGGGCCCGTGGGCCAGATGTCAACCGTCTTGGCGATAGGCGAGGTAATATTTTGCTCTATCTGCAGAAGTGGGTGGTACCGCAGAACAGTAGGGCAGAATGCTAATCCTTGTCTGGCTCTCGATACAATGGTCTGCTTGAATACGTCATTTGATTTTTGGCATGCATTGATCACTCTATAATGTATCAATCATATTTTTTAGGTGTGCTTCTTTTTGTACTACCGGCGAGTGCGCCAGCGGCTACAGAAGCTGAAGCCTCTGCCCCACCGCTGTCAAACGCCGGCCGCGCGCCGCGCGCTCGTTGAACAGTGCGTTCGCGCTATTCGCCCCGCACCAGGCGCCTCTACGAAGGCAATCTCACCGTATTTAAGAGCAGCCATTGAGGGATGGTTCTTTGGGGCACCCCTTGAGGTTATTACTCGCGCGGACTTTGCGAAGTGGTGTGCGTGGGCGTTTTTCAACCACGAGCTCGAAAGCCTCAGCGCTGACCACACTGCTGAGCTGAACGAATTGCTGGATTGGTTTCAAAAGGAGGTACACTGGACATTTCCGAACAAAATCGAGGATGAAACATTAAAGAGTTTGAACTATAACCAAAGTCTGCCGCCCCGGTCGATTCGGGTCTCGCTTGACCCTGTGCTGGATACACAGCGGCCTTTAGTGAGCTATGCTGTCATTTGGACCATCAACGCTTTCGGCATGGCGGCTGTGCGCGCACTTGGATTCAAGCGGCGGCTTTCCGGGGGTGGGCCCGGAGTTGCGAGCTTGAGTGTCATGTATCGGCCACCTACACTAGCTCCTGGCGAGGCAAGTTCGAAATAATTCACAAACGTAAACCTCAGTGAACGTCTCGCGCGCTCTTGCCTGAGTTGTTGGATGTTCTTGAACATTCAATAACATTATACTTCAATCTTAGGCTGCAAGATACTACGCTTTGAGTCATATGTAAACCTCTTTATGCCTTCTCACAGGTTGAAGGGCGCGCGGTGGTGTTCGTGCATGGCATTGGCATTGGGTTTGCGCATTACTTGTGCTTGCTCGCTCGCCTGCCGCGCAGCTCAGCGTGTTACCTGGTGGAATGGCCTCACGTGTGCATGCAAGTAGTCGACGACGTAGCTTCAGTGGACGTGACCGTAAATGCGCTGGCGAACTTATTGCGCTCGGACGGTCACGGAGAAGACGACAACAACGGCAGTGGTGGTGGTGTTGTCGACAATAGCATTGGCGGTGCTACCTTCGTAGGCCATAGCTTAGGGAGCACTTGTGTAGCGTGGATGCTGCATGACCCTCATGCAAAACAGTTGGTGAAATCAGCGATTTTGTTGGACCCTGTAACCTTCCTCCTCATGAACCCGGGAATTGCATACAATTTCCTCCACCGGCCACCGGCATCTGTCCTGGAGGTAAAGGCATTTGAACACTTAGAACACTTCAGAAGAATACACAAAACTTTGATCTATGAATGTGATGCACGTACTCTCTACGATAACTTACTTTTTCTCGTTTTCCGCAGCTGCTGATGCATTACTTCGTGTCTCGGGAGCTCTTCATTGCCCACACGTTGTCGCGGCATTTTTCGTGGTCTCACAATGTCCTTTTCCCCGACACTGACCTTCCACCCATTCATGATAGCCCTTCGTCGAATGGTAGCACTTATGAAAGAAAAAGTGCACCCCCGCCTACAGTAGTGGTGTTAAGTGGCAATGATGCCATTGTTCCAACTCGTGAAACCGTCGACTACCTTGCCCGCTGTGCTGCAGAAATGAAGGCAAATGCTGAACCGAATCAGCACACGAATGACTTGTTTGAAGTGGAGTACCTCGAAGGGGTTCAGCATGGCGAAATGTGCTTGCACACAAGTCACTTAGACATGGTTCAAGCCAAGCTGCGAGAACGGTGCCCGCCTCGAAAGCGCCTTATATCAGGCCGTGAAGGGCCAAAAGTTGACCAAAAGAAAGTACAGTAGCAATTTGGATTGGTGGAATGCTTTTGATTATGATTATGGAACTCGAACTCGAACTAATACAAACCCAAATGGCACAGAAGCCAATGCTGCGGGCAGAAGTGGGAATGCGCGTGCGTTGCGCAAACAAAGCAAGTGCGGAATGATTCAGGAGGGAGAGGGGCA
>Ga0307979_1000063_pt1 | contig 69192 bp, 60 predicted proteins | sample OrgLakmetage1058_FD_201833 | JGI IMG/M metagenome (GOLD analysis project Ga0307979, IMG submission 201833) | Saline water microbial communities from Organic Lake, Antarctica - #1058 | ecosystem: Environmental > Aquatic > Non-marine Saline and Alkaline > Saline | place: Antarctica: Organic Lake...
TACAGCTTGGTTATTTGAACATGCCCAGCTTCAGCGAAATCCTCACAAATTTAACTGTCGGCAGCTCTTCTAAATGAACAGCAAATTATTTAGGTAGGATTTACACCTACTGGAAAACCACAACTTCATGGCGCACCAACGTGTTTGTATAAGATTAGTTGCGTGGTTAAGCAACTAAATTAATAAACAAATACGAACTAGAGAAAATTTCGAAGGAATTTTCCAAACAATCACTGACCAAAGCAATTAATTATACACCGTGTTAGGCACTTTGTTTTTTAATTTTTTCTTATAATATCATCTTTGCTAAAGTAAATTCCATCTTTTCCAGCAGAAATTAATTTGTAATTTATAGAATCAATTAATTCATATTTATATGGGTTTTTCCAATTATCTGATTTCCAACTTCCCCAAATAGGTTTTTGTCTGATAAAGGATTCGTAATTTTTCGGGAAAACTCCGTAATAATTTTCATAGAGGCTTAATTCAGTTGAAATTTCATTCATCTCGGTTTTTGTTCTGTCTTCGTTAAGGTATTCATCCGTGACAAACTCCACTCCTTTAAAAAGACCAGTTGTAAAAAGAGTAAGAGATAAAGGAAATAAAATAATTACAATTAGTAAACTAAATGCAAGATATCTAGTTGCGGATTTTTTTCCATCTCGTTGCTCAATTTTATCATAAATATCAAAAATTGCCCAAATCATAATAATTATGTGTGGAAACCAAAAAGGAATTAAATTCAAGAAGTCTAAATTTAAAATAAGATAAGTAGAGACTATATCTGATAATAAAATAATTCCCCCTTTTCTAAAGTCTTTGAGAATAAACTGGCCTGCTCCAGGTAAAAAGAAAGAAATGATAAAAGGAAGAAGGTTTTTCATTTTCGGTGATCTTGGTTTACATTGTGCCTAACGGTTTGCAGCTATAAGAAGTTGGCGATTTCGAAGCACAAAACTGTCTGCCAGCACTGAACTTGATACGAAGCACAAAGCTTCAATTAACCACTGAACCGCCAATTTCATATAGGTGCTGTTATGCGATGGCCTTCTTACTGGATTAGGCCAAATATCAATTAGTTGTAATTTATTTTTCAACTTTAATGCAGGTTACTTTGTTACATATTTTCCCTTAAATTCTGGATATTTTAAACAGGTTAATGCATTGTCTCCTAAACTGTTTTTGCCTTCTTTCCAATTAAGGATTTCTAGGCTGTTTTCGTCTACTTGTCGAGCAGAAACTTCAATAAATATATTTTTAATTATTCCTCTTTTTGCAAAACGATACATATATGTTCTTTCAAGCCTCCATTCCCTTATTATTTTGCCATTGCTTACCTTGTCTTTGAAAGGAACTTCTATCTTTGGTTTTGCCGAATTATCAATATTTGCATTTGTTTCATAAACCCATAGATGAAGTCCATCACTCTCTTTTTTGACTTTCAACGAATATTGAACATCTTTTCTGTCCTTGCCACAAAATTCAGGGTATCGAGAAACAGTTGTGCTTTTATCACCAGTAAAATCATCCTCTAATTTCAATGTCCTAGGAAAATCATCATTCACTCGGTTGGTAAAATATAAAAAACAATTTTTCTCCCAATCACAGTTGCACAGATTTCCATTTTTCTTCAACTTGATTACCTTTACCTTGTAGTAAACATTCGGGTTTTTGATTGTTAATTTATAGAAAATACTGTCTTTTTGAGTGTAACTTATTGAGTCTAGAAACGGAGCTACTTTTTCTATAATTTGACTTGCTTGAGGTCCAGTTATGGCAGCTGAAATATCTTTGACAGCTTTTGAGATGTCAGCCGAAAATTCTTTTTTGGTTGATAATGTAATCGTTACTGAATCAGCAGCAACACCCTCATAGATATATTTAGAACCGACTTGAAGTTTATCAATTGATTCTTGGCTAAGTGTCCGAACTTTTAAATTGTTTGCAGTAATAGTTTGCAATGAAACTTTGCTTGTATTAAAATACTTCGTTACAAAGTTTTTGAACTTATCTTGATACTCTTGGACACTTTCTGCACTTTCTCGAGTTTCAAGAGTTGGGTTTTTGTCATACTTTATCTTGAAGTCAAAATTAATGTCTCCGTTTTTAATTTCAGAGACAGGCGCTCCAAGAATAGCGGACTGTGGAGTTGTCATTGTAATCCAATCTTGTCCGAAAGCAAATACTGATGAAAGAATCATCAGAGCAAGTGTAATTGATTGTTTTTTCATTTTGTTTTATTTTTTATGTTAGTGTTTAATTCTAATTCATACTTTTTTGAGGCAGCGTCATTCAGATGTTGTAATATGATGTACTCTTTCTGTAATCCGTTTCCATGTCAGATTGTTAAGAATTGTTCGTAAAGAATTTTTGCATAATATTTTCCATATCTGTTTATAATAACTTTGCTAAGTATAATTGGTAAAAAGTATATTGAGGTTAAAATAAAACCCAAATTTCTTGTCGCAATGTCGCCAGTGCAATGGGAATAAATAAGCATAATTAGTGAGATTACAAACGCTAAGAATGAACCACCAATTAGGTTTCTGAAAAAACCATATTCAATATTGTGTTGTAGTAGTAAAGAGTTGTCTCTTAGAACATTTCTAATCTGTGAAACGGTTGTCGCAATTAATTTTCTTGCTCTTGGTTCGTCTGCCGATTCTTCAATTGAAGAAAGTAAAGTAATGTCAAACTTGTTTTTTATTTTATCTTCAATTTTTTGCTTTATGCTTGTTTCAAGTTCATTACTTGATTTAAGCAATAAGTTGGTTGTTGGCATATTAATTTCGTCTTTGAAATAAAGCCTTTGAAATATCTCTTTAGATAGGAACCGATTTATTTGAACAAGCAAAAAGATTATTGCACCTGAAAAAATCACATCGGTGATTGTCGGAAGTGCTGTATAAATATTTTCGAGTTTATCATGATATAGTGAAGCAACAAATTTGTTGTAAAGAATTAAAGCTGGTATTGATGTCAATACTGTGGGAAACAATCTAGCTTTTAAATAGTATGTGTTTACAGGCATAACTTTTATGCGTTTAATTGTCCGAGTAAATATGCTTTATGAACAGAATTATAAGTAGGAGCAGTCCAATTACGTTTGGGATTTAATCTAAAATCTTTTGCAAACTCAAAGTTCTTTACAAAAATTTCAATTTGGTCAAGAGCAATATTTAAGATGACATAACCTGCCTGATTATTTGTTATCCGTGTTTCAGGATATTTTGTATATGCTAAATGCTCAGAACTTGCATTTCCAAATAATGTTACCTTAGGTTTAAGGGTGTCTAAAAAATCATAATTCCTACTCGAATCTCTCCCATGATGTGGTGCAAACAGGATGTCAACATTGGAAACATCACTTTTATGATTTTTCAAAATGTAATCCCATGAATCATCATGTGTATCACCTGCTAAAAGTATTTTCCATTTACCACCGTTCTTTTTTGGGGGAGTGAACAATATTGCATAGGAAGCATCATTGTAATCTTCTGTTTCATTGCCTAGTTCAACCAGTTCCGCAGTCGGACACAAGATTGTAATATCGTCTTCGTTGAAATACTGATTATTCGTTTTTGAGAAATATGTAAGTCTTTTGGTAGTTGTAATTTTTCCTGCTCTTAAGTTTGTGTAAAATTTCCAGTCTTCTTTGTTATAGCCAGCAAAGAATCCAGTCAAGTCTATGTATTTATCATTATCACTATCCCATGTATTTGTAATTTCAAATTCATCAAACAAGTCTTTTATGCCGTCTAAATGGTCCATGTCTGGATGAGAGATTATGAACCTAAAAATATCTTTGACCTTTAGTTTGTTTTTTAAATAGTCGATTGGATTATCAGGGTCTTTCTTTTGGTGATAATTTTTCTTGTCTGATGGAACAAAGGTTCTGTTCCGCATTTCTTCTCTTTCTTTTGATGCTTTTACTGCTTTTTCTTCTGCTGTATCTTCGTCATTGTAAGCGTTACTTACGTCCATAACTGTAACACGTCCAGAGTCATGTTGGATTATGTTACAATCTCCTTCAAGAACATTTAAAAAATGAATTGTCGCCATATTTTTATTTGTCAGTTTTATATTGTGATGTCGGTTTTAGGCTTTCGCATAACGTTTAGTATATGAAATGTAAGCGATTTCGAAGCACAATTCTTTCAACTTACAATAAAGTTCAAACTGGCTACAAACCTTGATATAACTACTGTCTCGCTTATTTTTTATATACATTGTTGTGTGGCGTAATTCTTTTCTTGAGGTTCAATAAATCATTCTTTTTGACAACACCTTTGTCATTAATATTGGTGAAAATTTCATTAATACTTATAATGCTCTGTTTTTCCGAGTTTTGAAACTCTCGGATTTTTAATAATTCTTCATATTCATTCTTTAAGGAATCATGCATTTTATTATAAAACTTGGATATGTTTTTTGATTCTACTAAAAATTTCCAAAGTAAAATTAATGGTCCTAATATTATCCCAATTAAACTCAAGGCAGTTAGAACTTTATTTTTACTTTCATTAATAGTTATATCACCTGAAACTAAATCACCAGTTTTTGCCTTGAATTCAATTGACATTGTTTTTTGAGAACTATTTAAATTTTCAAGTTGCGGGTATGCAATACTAACTGACAACATTACTGCTACAATAACTGCTGTAAATTCAGAAAAATTTAGATTTAATATCCGTTGCCAATTAAACCAGAATTTATATTTCAAGGGTGTGTTTTTCATCCAATAAGATTTTTAGTTCTTTGACAAAGTTATTCTTGTTACCTTTATTATTTTCAATCAATTCTGTAATATTTTCCTTTAAAGATTTCTCTTTTTCAATAAGGTTTGTAACATTCCATTCTTTTTTTGTACCAGGCTCAACAAATTTGAAAGTACCATCTTCTGTAATATGTCCAACAACATTTTTCGGCAAATCCTTAATAAAAGATATTTTGAAGACTTCTTGTTCCAACTTAGCAGATGTTTCCGTCAATTTCATGAATTGACTTGACAGATATTTAACATCTTGTGATATTTGTCTTTCTCCATGTGATAACTCCTGATTTCTATTATCTTCAACTTCAAACTCACTTTCCAATTCTCTCAATATTTCGTCAAATGGATAATCCCACATCTCATCCATATGATCCCAATATTTTGGGTGAGGTGGAAAAAAGGGAAACGGAAAGAAACCCCTTCCATGTGATTTCCTGAAGAAGTGTTCATATTCTTTTGAATCAAAAAATGGGAATGGCATTCTTCTTTGAATCTTATTAAAGAATTCATAGCGTTCTTCTTTTGAAGTTTGTTTTAATGCTTCTGATATATCTCTTAATGCTCTAAGATAATTTTTGAAAGAGAAATTTATTCTATTCATTATTTCGATGTTTTATGTTTTTTCTTATGCCACACAACATCCGTATAAACCCTATTCAAATCTTCGTTATAGGGTATATATCTATTTAGGACGTTGTTTTCTTTTCATCTAAACTAACACTTTCATACATAGAATCCAATGGACTTTTTATTGTTTTGTTATTAATCGCTAAAACTCGAGTATAAATCTCTGTAGTTTTTGAGCTATTATGACCTAAAGCGGCCTGAATATGTCTTAAACTTGTCCCCCGTTCCATAAGGTGCGTGGCAAAACTATGACGTAAAGTGTGTGGAGTACTCCAAGGGTTTCCGTTGGTGTCTTTCACCGCTTTTCGATAAATACTTTGTATACTAGTACTGGAATACTGCCCGCCAGTTTGCCCCTCGAACAACCAATAAGCTGGCTTATAGATCTTGTAATACTCTCGAAGTAATTCTAACAGATGCTTGCTAAGTACGGTATGCCTGTCCTTCTTTCCTTTGGAGTCCTTAATAAAGATATAACCCTCTTCACTTCTTATGTCTACTACTCTTAGTCTAATCAATTCTCCAACACGTAAGCCTGCACCGTAAATAGTATGGAGGATAGTTTTGTGCTTCAAATTACTAGGGCTGTTAATGATCTTTTTAACTTCGTTGATATGAAGGACGTTAGGTAAATCTTGACTCTTTTTAGGTCTAGTGATGTTATAATATTCTCGTGGTAACCCTAAAGCATGCTCGTAGTAACACTTTATAGCGTTAATGATAGTGTTTTGAGCAGATTCGCTTATCTTATATTTACTGATCAATTCAAAAACATAGCCTTCTATTTGTTCTTTAGTCACTGATTTAAGAGATTGGTTTTCGAAATATTTAAAAAAAGGTTTTAGCGAACTTTTATAATTATCGACTGTGTTTTTACTAAATCCCTTTAAAATCATTTTTTGATGGGTTTTTTCAAGTTCTGCTTCACCCTGTCTGTTAAGGTCTATCTTGGGCATGCCCCTTGGCGCAGACTCTCCTACTTTAAGCACTTTACCACCAAAGAGACTTTCAATTTTTTTATGGTTCTCTACTGTATTAATCAGACTCCAAAGGTTTTGTTGAGGATGATAAAAGCTAGAGTCAAGTTTTTTAAAGCATTCCCGTTCAGCTTTCATAAGAAATGGAATATACACCTTAAACCGTTTGGCTTTTGGCAGTGCGGTATAGACTAGAATATTTTGATTTTTAGGGGCTTTCATTGTTTTTAGTCATATATAAATTATATCAGGAGCTCCTAAATTAGTTAGAAATAAACTTAAAAGCCAAGTCTTTTAATAACTTAAAGGTATTTAACCGTTAGGAACGGATAGCCTATATTTAAGGATTGGTATAGGTCTTGTGAAAAATAAATGTAAAATATGTAAGAAAACAATCATTGGGAGATCGGACAAGATCTTCTGCTCTACCTATTGTAAAAATTACTATCACAAGCATTTGCAATATGCAACCAAAAAGGCCGCAGTAGAAATTAATGGGTTTTTAAAACGCAATTATGCCATACTACTTGAACTCGTAGGAAAGAATAAAATACAGAGAAAAGTGTATCGCAATCTACTTGCCAACAAAAACTTTCGCTTTAAATACCACACCCACCTTCAAACAAATTCTAAAGGTAAAACCTATCATTATATTTATGATCTAGCATGGATGCCATTTTCAGATGATGAAATCTTGATCATTAGAAAAAGGAATCCATAACTTTAGAAATGCATATTGGATATAATCTACTTATAAAAAAGATGCCCTACAATTTAAACTGCTTTCCTCTTTACGGAAGCCTTTATATACTTAAATAAATACCTTCTCTAATTTATGACCAGAAATAGCCATTATTTGATATGCCGGTATTCCAGCGTAATAAGTATTGGTAAAAAACTTCTTGTTGGTCTCATCAGTTATTAAATCACCTATATTATAAGACTTTAATACCAAATTAAATTTATAATGTCGTAGGAATAAATTGAATTATACGACAGTATAAATTCAATTTGGTAGTAGATCGTAATGGGTGGTTGGGATAAACGCTCCTTAAGGCCTTAAATTTAAAACTCTATTCTTAGGATATTTTAAAGTGTAGCTATAGCTCAAAGTGGTTTTTTCGTTAGGCTGTAGTTGTACTTTCCAGGTTATATATCCAGTTTTAGAATCGTATTCTGCCTTGCTATAGTTTACATCTTCGACCTCTATGGACTCATTTCTAGAAATAGGCACACGTTCTTGAATAAGAATATTAACCACTGAATTTTTAGTGTTTTTTACTTCAATCTCATAAGCTTTTTCGATAATTCTAGTGTTACCAAAGAAAGTCTGAGAAGTCTTTTTTCTAGGAAGTGTGCGTTCCAATACAATCTTTTCATCGGCACCTAAGGAGATGCTTAGGTTATCCTCTAAAAATCCAAGGTTTAAACTCGTAGTACCAAGATAGCTATTTGCAAAATATAAGTTGGCAGTCCCCTCTATCAAGTCAAGGTCTTGCCAGTCTTTTAATTGAGCGATCAAAAATACAGAGGATGACAATTCTGGAGCGGAGTAGTATTCGTAGGTAGTTTCAAGCTCGTGTTCATTGAGTTGGAACTGCTTATAGTCGAAATTTGAAGCCAAGCTGATGGGTTGAGGAAGTTGAAACTCAACAGAAGTCTGTTGTTGTATAGCTTGAGCAACCTCTTGGACAGCGCCAACTGATTCTTTTCTTTTTGAGTTTCCATAACCAGTTACAACCACTTCTTCTAAACTTTCAGAATCCATCGCACTGTTCATAACTTTCCTGTAGTCAGGCTCATAATCTAAATAATAAGGCTCTAATTCTGGTTTGACAGAGTTGCTATTTGGTTTTGCAGTGGATAGCTTTAAGTTGATGTTTTCCCAATCCTCCCCGCTACTCTGGTAAACCTTTGCTTTATAGGTAAGAGTGATGTTTTCATCACTATCTTCAGCTTTGAGGTCATAGGACGCATACCATCCTGCATCAAAAATAAAGTAACTCAAAGAGAGAGTTCTGTTTACACTATTTTTAACTTCTAGTTCAACCCTTATCTTGCCTCTGTTAATTCGGTTTTTACTTTCTAGTTTATTGATTTCTTTAGTGAGTTTTAAAATGTCTTCGTCATGCGCTTTAAGAAGGAGTTGTTGGTCATAAATCGAATTGGAAATAGATTCAATCTGTGAGGAGTAATACTCTTTATAGGCCTTTATTCTTTCCACGTTCAATTCATTTTCGCCACCATCAAGGCTTTGATTATTCTCTAGAAGCGCTATGGACTTTTCCAAGGACTTTATTTTATTGTCTGTATAAGCTTTCTTTTTTTCTAAGTCTTTAAGGTGATTCCTCAATTTATCTAAAGCTATGGAGGACTCCTTTTCATTTAAAAAGTCAGTTTCGAAAGAAATAAAATTCAAATTGATATTTTCAAGACCATTAACGATGATACTGGATTCATCGATATTTGGCGATAAGTTGTCGAAGATTAACGTAGTAACACCCTGACTTAAGCTGACCTTTTTTTCTGAAGTCACTTGGGCGCCAGAATTATAGACTATCGCAGAAACGACCTTAGAATCTACAGTTTGGGTTTGTGAGTAAAGTTGAAAATTTAGAACGAAAACTAGAAGAATTAAAATAGACCTCATAAAAATTGGTTTTATACAGGAAAAATACTTAAAATTGTTTTAACTCAGCATAACTTTTATAAATTTCAAATAAAATTGACAACTATAAATCTAAATTGTGACTTAGGCGAAGGAGGGAAGTACGATGCGCTATTAATGCCGTTTCTGTCTTCTTGCAATATTGCTTGTGGTGGACACTATGGAACTGCAGAGTCTGTAAGAACAGCTGTTGAGCTCGCAAAACAGCATCATGTACAAGTTGGGGCACATCCCTCTTATCCAGACCTAGATAATTTTGGTCGCCAGTCTATGTCACTTCCCTTCCAAGACCTTAAGCAGAGTCTACACCATCAAATCGATTTGGTAGAAGAAGCCTGTCAATTATATGAGGTCAATTTACATCACATAAAACCTCACGGGGCTTTGTATAATGATATGAGGAAAAGTCCAGAACTGGTCAATTTAGTGTTAGAAGTTATTCAGGAAAGAAATAAGGATTTGGTCTTGTTCAGCCCACCTAGAGTAAATTTTCAAAATGATAGTCCAGATCTGATCCCTATTTGGATTGAAGGCTTTGCAGATCGAACCTATCAAAATGATTTAAATTTGGTTCCAAGAACCCAAAAAAATGCTGTTCTTCACGATCCAGATCTCATTTTCAAAACTGTTCTCAATATGATAAAACATCAAAAAGTGAAATCAATTTCGGGTGAAGAAATCGATCAGAAATTTGATACTATTTGCGTACATAGCGATACTCCAAATGCCCATGAAATTTTGAAGATATTGACCACCCAATTATCTAAAAATGGAATCAAAATAGATAGAATATCATGAGTGAATCTGTGCGTATATTTCAGCTTAGTGAGTGTTCAATTTTGATTGAGTTTACCCGAGATATTAATAAAAGTCTCCTATATTTCCTTTTGAATTTAAAAGAAAATATCTTTCTAAATAAAGGTGAACAAATACTTCAAGTTACAAATACATACAATTCATTATTAGTTATTTACAAGTCTACTATAAATAATTTCTATAGTGAAAAAGACAATTATTTTGAACTTATTTCCAACCTGTCTACAACGGATATGCCTAAGACTCCTACCAAAAAAATACCAGTGTGTTACGAGTTGGATTTTGGTTTAGATTTAGAAGAAGTTTCTAAAAAAACTGGCCTATCAATTTCAGAAATTATCAAGCGTCATACCCATCCAATTTACACAATATATTTCATCGGATTTTTACCTGGTTTTCCTTATTTGGGAGGTATGGATTCTTCCTTGTTTTGCAGGCGAAAATCCACTCCTAGGTCTAAGATAAATTCAGGTTCAGTTGGGATTGCTGGATCTCAAACTGGAATTTACCCTTCAAGCTCTCCAGGAGGTTGGCAAATTATAGGAAGAACACCACTATCTTTATTTGATAGTCATAAAACAGATACCCCGTGTGTTTTAAGTCCAGGAGATTCGCTCCAATTTGAATCAATTTCTAAGGAAGAATTTGATGACCTTCAATCTCATCCTTCCGACATAAAACCATAAGAATGAGCATTTATATTCACAAAGCAGGATTGTATTCTTCTCTACAAGATAAGGGAAGGTTCGCTGGGATGCCTTACGGGGTTCCAATTTCTGGAGCTATGGATCAAAATCTTTATCATTTTACAAACCATATACTGGAGAATCCCGCCAATTCTTCATCTATGGAGTTTTATCAACAAGGCTTAGAGCTTGAGTTCACTTCGCCAACATTTTTGTGTATAGGCGCTTTGGGAGGCGATTTTAAACTCAATGATAAAGAGGTAAAACCTTTCGAGATCTTAAAGATCAAAAAAGGAGACCTCCTTAAGATTAAACAACTAACAAAGGGGAATTGGGGATATATTGCTGTAAAAGGCGGCTTTGAGTCTGAAGGGCCGTTTAACAGTCAAAGCTTTTATGAACCCATAACGAAGCGGCAATTTGAAAATGATGATGTTTTAATTTACAGGGCCTTCGATGGAGTGAGTGGTGGGGAGTCACCTGTATTGGACATGAGTTATTACACTTCTAGTGAACTGGAGGTGTTTGAAGGTCCGGAATTTTATAAGCTAAGTCAAACCTTAGACTACCAATTAAAACATGCTGAGTTTTCCTTGTCTACATCTTTAAACCGCATGGCTTATCAAATCCAAGAGCGTTTGGCAAATGACTTGGAGGAAATCATCACGGGTCCTGTGCTGCCAGGAACTGTTCAGTTTACTCCTGCTGGGAAAATGATAGTATTGATGAGAGATGCACAAGTGACAGGCGGCTACCCAAGAATCCTTCAGTTTTCTGAAAAGTCCATAAATCAGTTTTCGCAAATGCGAGTCAAATCAAAATTCACTTTTAAGCTTAACGGAATAAATTCAGAAAAGATTTGAAAGAATCCAGTCGTTTATAAGGGGGGTATTTTAAAGGGATATCCAGCCAATTTTTACGATGAACAATGGGTTTTTGGCGTGTAAAAGCATCAAAAGAAGCCCTGCCATGGTAATTACCAACTCCACTAGCCCCAACACCTCCAAATGGAAGTTTGTCGTTTAAAAAATGAACAATAGTGTCATTGATGACTCCTCCACCAAAATCGAAGCTTTGATTTACTTGATTGGTGAAGGAACTATTTTCGCTGAACACGTAGAGAGACAAAGGCTTATCGAAACTATTGATAGTTTCCTCTAAATCCTTAAAATCGGTGAAGCTATACAGCGGTAAAATAGGACCAAAAATTTCTTCTTTCATCAGTGGAGAGTCAAAATCTGGAGAATCCACTAGCGTAGGAGATATGAAATTGGTTTCTGCATTAGAAATCCCGCCATAGATTACTTTTTGATCGTTTAGAAATCCATCTAATCTTTCAAAGTGAGAAGCATGGATAAGTCTCGCATAGTCTGAAGATGCTTTAGAAGAATCTCCATAAAAGTCTTTGAGGGTTTCTATTAACTTCTGCTGAAATTTCTCTCTGATGTCTGAATGAATAAGCAGATAGTCTGGAGCGATGCAAGTTTGACCAGCATTCAAAAACTTTCCCCAGCAAATTCGTTTGGCGGCAATATCTAGATTTGCAGAAGCATCTACAATACAGGAATTTTTCCCTCCCAATTCCAGAGTGTGTGGCGTCATATGTTTTGAGATCTGTTGCGAAACAATTCTTCCTACAGGGACACTTCCTGTAAAAAAGACATAATCCCATTTTTGATCTAATAAAACTTGAGCTGTGTCTACAGCGCCTTGGATAACTTTAGCTTGAGAGTCTTCAAATACTTCACTGATTATTTTCTCTAAGATATCAGCTGTATACGGTGCATGTTCAGAAGGTTTTAAAACAACTGTATTTCCGCAAGCAATGGCTCCAATAACCGGTGTAATAGCTAACTGAAAGGGGTAATTCCATGGGGCTATCACTAGAACTTTTCCCCAAGGAACGTAATAGATTTTATCACTAGAGGGGAAGTTTAGCCAAGCAGAGGAAATTGATTTGGGTTTGGACCACTTTTTAATTTTTTTGATAAAAAGGTTTATTTCTTTATAAGCCACGTAAAGCTCGGAAGTAAAAACTTCAAACTCTGGCTTTTGAAAATCTTTATAAAGAGCATCTACGATATCTTGTTCATGAGATTTAATACTAGCTTTTAGTTTTTCTAGAGTTACTATTCTTTCAGAAATAGATTTCGATTTTTCAGATTTTAAAAATTTATCCTGATCGTTCATCAAACTTTTGATTTGATCGTCCTTCATAATTGCATTTTTTTAAATTTAAGCTTTAGTATGAAATAAAATTCAACCTTAAAGAGTTATTTATGTTTTAAAGATGACGTTATTTACACAATTAATCAAATGAATAAAATGAACTTGACCATCAAGCTAAACCTAATTTTTTTAGTTGTTTTTTTAATAAGTAATAAGGCAATCTCTCAAACAGATACGATTAATACCGATAAGTTGATTATCGTAAAACAATACTCTCCTACGGTTAATGATGCCTTTAAAATTAAACAAAATCCAAGCGAAAAGGATTCTATAAAACAGTTACGCCGAGACTTGTCCTATTTTTTTATCGACGTTCCTGTAGCTTCTACGTTTACACCTGCAAAAGGAACAGCCTCTGGCGTTAGAATGTCTCCTCCAGACAAGCTTTTTGAAAACTATTCAAGATTTGGAGTGGGAAATTTTTCAACTATTCTAGCCGATTTTTATAGTAATTTCGATATCAATCGAGACCGTCATTTAGATATTGCCTTTACTCATTTGTCCTCCCAAGGAGGTATTGATGGGGTTGTATTGGATGATGATTTTTCAAATACCAATGTAAGATTTGATCTCACATCACAAGATCGATATTTTGATTGGAATACAGGTTTTGATGTGAATCACAGGGAAGTCAATTATTACGGATTGGAATCAACGCTGGCAAATGCTCTATCTCAAGACCAACTTAAGGCTGTAGACCCCAAACAAACCTATACAAAACTAGAAGCTTTTGGAGGAATTCGTTTTACAGATCTTATTTTAAAAGAAGCAGATATAACCGTCTATAATTTTACAGATAATTTTAGCAGTTCAGAACAATTGCTAGATATTCAACCTTTAATAGAAATTCCCTTAAGGACTCAAAATTTATTAATTAAAGGGGATTTTAAGTTTTTGAATGGCTCTTTTGAAGAGCGTTTGATAGGGGGTGGGAGCCTGGATTATCTACAATTCCAAGCAGGGATTAATCCTTTTATGAAGTTCAATATTCAGAATGTAAATTTGAAGTTAGGCGCTAAAGCTGTCTATTTTAGTGATTTGGAAAATAGCGAAAATAAAGTTTTCTTTTATCCAGATATAAAAGCTGAATTTAATCTCAACCAAGAAAGTATAAAAGTATTTTTAGGAGCGAACGGTGGTCTAGAGCAAAATACATACGAAAATTTATCTCAACAAAATCCATTTTTATCTCCTACTCAATTCATAAGACCTAGCAATAATCAATACAATGCCTTTGCAGGGTTTACAACCAAATTATTGGAAAACCTGTCTTTATCTTCTCAGGTGAATTATTCTAGCACAAACAACTTTGCTTTTTTTATAGCAAATCCAGATATTGATTATGCCATTGAACAATCTAAAAGAGGCTTTGATTATCAAAATTCCTTTGGTGTAGTTTACAATGATTTAGAAACCTTTGGGATCTCTGCGGATTTAGCATATCAAATTGATAGTGATTTCAATATAGGTTTCTTTGGGAAGTATTCAGATTTCTCAACAGGAAATGGACAACCAGCTTGGAACCTTCCAGAAGTTGAGTTAAGGGCTTACGCAGATTTTAATTTTACTAAAAATTGGAACTTCTCATCAGCATTATTTTATATTGGAGAACGAACCGATGCTCAAGGAACTATTTTTATAGATTCCAATTCATTTCCAACTTCAAGTGGTCAGATTAACAATACAGTAGACGGCTATTTAGATCTTAATGCGTCTTTGGAGTATAAGATCAATCCTAGACTTGCAGTATTCGTTAATGGAAATAACCTATTGAACAATTCTTACAACCGTTGGCAGAATTTTGAAGTCCAAGGTATACAAGTCCTAGGGGGACTAACTTACCAATTCAACTGGTAATTCCTTCACTTAACTTTCTTAACAAAAAGGAAACATTAGAATGCTTTATTTAAGTAATTTTGCGAAAATTGATTTTACAACAAACCCTAGCTGATGGCAAAGAAGTTTAAACGTTATGATCGCGATAGGCCTTATTTAAATATTCTTGATTTCCTTTCTGAAGAAAAGACGTTTTTAATTATAATTGTAGTAGGTATTATCATTGCTGCAACGTCGACGACCAACGCAAATTTCGCCATGTGGGTTGGTTTCTTTTTTGCCGCTTATGCCGCTGTGGCAAACGATAGTATCCAGTCTCTAGGAACCTTTATAGAAAGTAATAAAGCAAATAAATGGTGGATTCTTTGGCTGTTTATAGGCGGTATTTTTCTAGTAACAGTCACTTACAGTTTTATTATTTATGATGGAGATGTGACTTATCAAAGATTGACCAATCTTGATGGTACTTCCGACTATCCACACCCCGAAAAATTCACTTTTTTCCAAGTAATAGCTCCTTTAGTCTTGTTGATTTTAACGAGACTAAAAATGCCAGTATCTACTACCTTTCTATTATTGAGTGTTTTTAGTGCCGATACTTCAGGCATTACATCGGTAATTATTAAAAGCTGGTCTGGTTATATTTTGGCATTTATAGTTTCATTTTTGGTGTGGTATTTATCTTACAATACCATTAGAAAGTATTTTAAGAGTAGGAAACATAGTCAATATTGGATGGTAGTTCAATGGATAGTGAGTGGAACCCTGTGGGCGACTTGGGTGATGCAGGATGGTGCCAATATTGCCGTATTCCTACCAAGATCTCAAACTGTAGGTCAGTTTTCAATTTTTGCCTTAACCATATTCTTTGGTTTAGGTTTACTTTTCTACTTACGAGGTGATAAAATTCAAGGAGTAGTGAGCGAAAAAACTAGAGTTTCTGATATACGTGCAGCCACTTTAATAGATTTGTCTTACGTTATCCTTCTGGTTTACAAGCTCTTTATTTCTACCGTACCTATGAGTACAACTTGGGTTTTTCTGGGTATTATCGGCGGTAGAGAAATTGCCATTAGCCTTTCTCGTAAGAAAAAAGGAAATAAACACAAAAAGAAAGCGGCCCTTATGATAGGTAAAGATTTTGGTTATGCCATGATAGGACTCTTTGTTTCTATAATTCTTGCTGCCAGTGGAAATTCTGCCATACGTGACGAAATTTATTCTTCAATTCAAAACTTATTTTAATGAAAATTTTTATTTCTATTCTTTCACTTGTATGTGTAATATTGTCTTCTTGTGAGTCTAAAGAAGAAGTTGATCTCTTGGTTATAAATGCTAAAGCGTATACCGTAGATGCAGATTTTTCTACTGCTGAAGCCTTTGCTGTTAAGGAGGGGAAAATAGTAGAAGTAGGGTCAACTTCAGATTTAAGTTCGAAATATACGGCTAAGGAAACTCTAGATGCGGAACAAAAAACGATCCTGCCAGGACTTATCGATGCCCACGCACATTTGTATAATCTAGGCTTAAAACTAAGCCGTGTTGATTTAGATGGAACTGTGAGCTATAAGGATGTGATCTCAAGATTACAGGAGTTTAAAAAGAAATTTCCTGAAACAGAATACATCATTGGTAGAGGATGGGATCAAAATGATTGGGTCACAAAAGAATTTCCTACAAAAGATACTTTAGACTTACTATTTCCTGATACTCCGGTGGCACTTACCAGGATAGATGGACATGCGATGATTGTAAATCAAAAGGCACTAGATAAAGCTAATATTGACGAAGCCACACCGGTTTTTGGAGGAGAAATAGTCCAAAATAATGGAAGGCTAACAGGAATCTTAATCGATAATCCAATGGCCAAAATTAGAGTTACATTTCCAGAATTGGATAAAACAGCTCAAACTACCGCCTTAAAATCTGCTGAAGATATTGCTATATCCTTAGGACTTACGAGCCTAGTAGATGCGGGTTTAAATTCTGATGTGATTCATTTGATAGATGACTTGCAAAATGCGGGTGAGTTAAAAATGAGAATTTATGCCATGTTAAGCAATAATGAAGAAAATATAAGTGAATTTTTAAAGTCGGGTATTTTAAAAACAGACCGTTTGAATGTGAGTTCTGTAAAAGTATATGCAGATGGCGCTTTAGGCTCAAGAGGAGCCGTTTTAAAAGAACCCTATTCAGATAAGGAAGATCATTTTGGAAGTATGATTATCGACCTAAATGACTTTAAAACCTTAGCGGTTAGATTATATAATTCTGAATTTCAAATGAATACTCACGCTATCGGCGATTCTGCTAATTACGTAGTGCTAAAAACCTATGATAGTTTATTACAGAATGATGAAAACAGAAGGTGGAGAGTAGAACACGCGCAAGTGATGGACGATAAGGATTTTAAATATTTTGATGGTGAGAACATTATTCCATCTGTTCAACCTACCCATGCTACAAGTGATATGTACTGGGCAGAAGATCGCCTTGGCGAACAAAGAACTAAATTTGCCTATGCTTATAAAACTCTTTTGAATCATGCGGGTAAAGTTGCTTTAGGAACCGATTTTCCCATTGAAAATGTAAACCCTTTTCTTACCTTTTATGCAGCTGTAGCAAGACAAGATTTAGAAAACTATCCTGAAGGAGGTTTTAATCCTGATGAAAAACTCTCTAGAGAAGAAACTTTGAAAGGGATGACTATATGGGCCGCTTATGCCAATTTTGAAGATAAAGAAAAAGGAAGTTTAGAGCCAGGAAAATTTGCTGATTTTATCCTTGTAGATCAAGATCCAATGGAAGTGGAATTAAATAAAATTCCTGCTACCAAAGTACTTTCAACTTATATAGGAGGCGAAAAGGTTTATAGTCTCAATTGACTTTTAGCTTGGCTAGGAAGCCGTAGTGATCATCGGAATAAATTAATTCACAGTTGAATCCTTCTTTTTCTGATAGGTCTTTCAGCAACTCAAAGTCCAGATATAACCATGGAAATGGTCGAGAGGTTTTCTTTTTATAACTCGTGGAATATTTTATTTCCCCATAATATTTACTATCATCCATGATTTCATTCTCGTGGAGGAAAATCAAGTCTGAAGAGTCTAGCAATACTTGACCATCAGGTTTTATAAGAGTTTTGATTTGATTAAAGAAAACAGGTAGGTTTTTAATCGTTTGAGCTATGCCTATGCCATTCATTAATAGAAGTATTGTATCAAAGGTTTTATCTTTTAAAGTAAAGAAATCGGTGTGCATAGCTTCAGGCAAACCTCTCTCATTACAAATCCCAATGCATTTTTTAGAAATATCTATCGGTAACACCTCTAGACCTCTCTTTTTCAATTCTAAGCTATGACTTCCTGCACAGCAGCCAACATCTAGAGTTGTGCCTGTCGAGAGCTGGATTGCCATCTGCTCAATTTCTGGCATCTCTTCATAAGTTCTAAATAAATATTCTACTGGAATTTTATCATCATAGAAGTCTTCTGCATGAACAATGATTGGGGTTTGATCTTGTCTTTTGTAGTAATTTTCTACGGCTAAGCCAAATATATCTTTAGATATTGTGTTAGGATTCAAGTGTATGATTTTATATCTGTATTATGGATGAGTTTTTAAAACAATTGCTAGAGATGGCCAAAGATAAGCATAAAGCCCATAAAGATTTTTTCAAAAGACTAAAAAAGAAACCACCAAAGCACCTCGATCAAATATGCAACAACTCCATGAGGAGACTTTTGAAGAATTAGATTGTCTTACTTGTGCTAACTGTTGTAAAACCACTGGCCCTTTATTTTTAAATAAAGATATCGAGCGTATCTCTAAACATTTTAGAATGAAACCTTCAGTATTTATCGATACATATTTAAGAGTTGAAGAAGAGAATGATTATGTCTTACCAAAAGTTCCATGTTCGTTTTTTGGAGAGGATAACTAGTGTTCTATTTATGATATTAGCCCTAAGGCATATTCCGAATTTCCTCACACTGACCAAAAAAAATTTCAACAAATTTCTAAACTGACTTTAAAAAATGTTGAAATTTGTCCTACCGCCTTTAAGAGTGTTGAAAAAATGACCAAGCAGATTAAAGTGTAACTAAGTCTTGATGTTTTTCGGCAACATAAGTTTCCATTACTTTGAAGAAATTCAAAATATCTTTGTCTCTATTATTGCTGTTTATGGTGACAAGCCTTACAAAAGTTTCACCATCAAACTCACCATAACCCACCATTAATTTCCCGTCTTGGTATAATGAATTGCATAAATCTTTCGGATCTATGTTTTTATAATTGAAGCATACAGAAATGGAGTCTTCGTAAGAATACAATTCATAATCGGAGTGGTTCTTGACATAAGCTCTAGCCGTTTCTGCCAAGTCAAATTGTTGATTCACCATTTGTTCCAAGCCTTTGGTTCCAACAGATTTCCATAATGTCCAAAATTTTAGAGCATCATTTCTTCGGCCACATTGTAAGGAGGTTTTTCCTAAATTATACTCATCTCCATCCGTTTGGTATAGGTAATCAGCTTCACAGGCGAAGGAGTGCTTGAGGTTGTGTTTTTCTTTAGTAATCAAGATAGAACAGCTCAAAGGAACGTTTAACATCTTATGAGCATTAAAACTAAAGGAATCCGCGTGTTCAACTCCATCGACTAGGTGCTTATATTTTTCACTAAAAATTACAGAGCCACAATAAGCCCCATCCACATGCAGCCATAAGTTTTTATAATTCTTTGTGATGTTATGTATAGCTTCAATATCGTCGAAAGCTCCCAAAACAGTTGTCCCAGCAGTAGCATTGACAAAAAATGGTTGAAATCCGTGCTTCAGGTCTTTTTCAATTTGATTTTGAAGCGCTAAAGGCTTCATCTTTCCAAACTTATCAGTTTCTACTTTTCTTATTTGTGAGATTCCGATTCCACCGAACATGGCGTTTTTGGTAATGGAGTAGTGCGAAGTATCTGAAGTATAAATGATCATTTTTTCAGAAACACCTTCAAACTTTATATCTCTGTTATAAGCATCTCTACCCATAAGCATGGCCATAAAATTACTCATGGACCCACCAGGAGGGAAGGTGCCGTCTGCATTTTCGCCAAAATTCAACATTTTGCAAATTTTATCTATAATGGCCTTCTCAATACCCACTTGTGGTCCCGCAACTTTGTAAGTATACATGCTGTTGTTGAGCATAACAGCTAAGAGCTCTCCTAGAGTGCCTTTATGATTTCGACCACCAAATAATTGGTTAAAAAACAACTTTGTAGATGTTCTAGGAGTGCTTAAAACTATATCTTCTAATAAAGATTCAAACTTCTCTCCATCAAGTCCTTCTTCATCTAAATCCAAATCCAAAGTCTCAAAAAGTTGTTTGGCTTCAATTGGTTTTACAACTCCTTCTTTTTGCTCGTAATCTATAAGTTTTTGTGAAATTTTTTGAAATACTTTGAGGTCTGCTTGCATAAGCCTTTTTTGAAATTTATATTTACTATTATTGAATATTTTTCAATATGTATAAAAATACTTAAAAAATTTAAACTCCTTGGAAAGCATTACATCTTTAAAGAAACTTTTAGAAATATTACCAACTTGTAAGGGACAAGATTATTTTGAAATCGCAAAACACTTGTCAATTCCAGAAGAGGATTTAACGCCTTATGCATTTTGGTCTCAAGAGACTTATACGAGGAACTGTGTGTCTAGAACTCCAAAATACGAATTACTTCTATTATGTTGGGAAGAAGGGCAGGAAACTCCCATTCATTGCCATAATGGAGAAGAGTGTTGGGTGTATTTGGCTGAAGGTAAGCTTAGGGAAAAAAGATACGCTGAGATAGATGGTAATTTAGAAAAAATAGCAGATGTGCAGATGTCTCAAAGCCGTTTATCCTACATGAACGACGCCTTAGGGTATCACTCTTTGCATAACCTTGATAAAGGACGATCTATAAGTCTTCACCTTTATGTAGGACCTATAGACGAATGTTCTGTTTATAAAACAGAAAAAGATAAATTTGTATTTAAGGAATTAGACTATTATTCCAAAAATGGAGAAAAACTTTCACATCATAAATAAAGAAATAAAATGAATTGGACTACCGCTAAAGAGTACATAGATATTACTTATAAAAAATCTAATGGTGTCGCAAGGATAGCTTTTAACAGGCCAGACGTGAGAAATGCTTTTCGTCCTAAAACGGTTAATGAACTTTTCGATGCGTTTTTAGATGCAAGGGAAGACACTAGTATAGGTGTAGTTCTATTTTCGGGTGAAGGCCCCTCTTCTAAAGATGGTAAATATGCATTTTGCAGTGGTGGAGATCAAAATGCAAGAGGTCACCAAGGCTATGTAGATGATGATGGTACGCCAAGGCTCAATATCCTTGAAGTACAAAGATTAATTCGCTTTATGCCTAAAGTGGTCATTGCCGTTGTGCCAGGCTGGGCTGTTGGTGGGGGGCACTCTTTACATGTAGTTTGTGATTTGACTTTGGCGAGTAAAGAGCATGCTATATTTAAACAAACCGATGCTGATGTAACGAGTTTTGATGGCGGATATGGTTCAGCTTATCTTGCTAAAATGGTAGGTCAAAAGAAAGCTAGAGAAATATTTTTTCTAGGCAGAAACTACAGTGCTCAAGACGCTTTTGAAATGGGAATGGTGAATGCGGTGATTCCTCATGAAGAATTGGAGTCTACAGCTTATGATTGGGCTCAAGAAATACTTGAAAAATCTCCAACTTCTATCAAAATGCTAAAATTTGCTTTTAATGCTACAGATGATGGTATGGTAGGACAACAAGTTTTTGCAGGAGAGGCTACTAGATTGGCCTACATGACCGAAGAAGCAAAAGAGGGGAGGGATGCCTTTTTAGAAAAAAGAAAACCAAACTTTAAAAATATCAAATGGTTTTCATAAATTAGACAGTATTAATTGATAATCAATAACTCATACATCTATGCCAGTCCTGAGTGAACAAGAACTTCAAGAAATCGTTAATAAAGAAACTGAAGCGAAAGCCAAAATTGAAGAGAAAAATAAAGCTATAATTGAGCTCACCGAAGAAAATAAAAACATAAAATCACAGCAAAAGGGTTTTTTAGCTTCTACTGTTATTTTGGCATTTCTTTTTTTAGCATTTTTTTTTATTGTTATTTTTCAACCAAATTTATTAAATTCGAACACTGGTATTCAGCTAGAAGAAGGCGAACAGATTGCTGAAACCTCATCCATAGAGAATTACGAAAATAGAATTACAGAGTTAGAATCACAAGTATCTATGTCTACTAGTCCATTAAATTTAAATGAATTCTATGCGGTTCAATTAGGTGCTTTTAAGAAATTAAACACCAAATTGTCGTCAGATGATTACAGTGTAGTTCATAATGCTAATTTTAGAGATTTTAATTTGTTTACCTTAGGAGTGTTTGAAACTGAAGCCGAGGCCGTAAAACTCCAACAAATAGTAACAAAACTTGATTTTAAAGATGCCTTTGTAGGCTACTATAAAAATGGAGAGCGTGTAAAATCCAATTACTGATTATATGAATTTTGAAAATTTAGAAGTACATCTTGACGAGTTACCCGATTTCAAATCTGTTGAGCTTAATTCAGTCCAAAAACGGTATAAAAAACTGATCTGGATAAATGAAGGGCTTGTTTTTATTTTGCTTTTTGCACTACCAATTGTAGCTTTCTTTATTGAACCCTTTCCTATATGGATTCCTATTTCGGTTTTAGTTATCTTAAGCCTTGTTTTGGCCTTACGAGCTACTGAGATTGAAAAAGGTTTCCCCTTGAGGTTATTTGGAATAAGACAATACGATATTATTTACCAATCTGGTTTCTTTTATTTTACAGAGACTGTGATTCCTTATAATAGAATACAGCACGTAGAGATCAAACAAGGTCCGCTTTCTAGATTTTTCAACTTGTATTCCTTAAGACTTTATACCGCTGGTGCTTCCTCGGGAGACTTAATTATTGATGGCTTGGATAAAGAGACAGCTCAAAAATTAAAGGCTAAAGTTCTTGCTAAAACCACTATCATAGATGAGTAATATAGATTTCTCAATTCCTAGATTACAATCTTTTAATGGTATTTTTCTTATTTTTATTACAGACCTGATAAAGCGAGTCCGCCAAAATATTTTTATTTTGGCAATTCCTTTTTTTAAGAAAAACTTACTACAAGATTACGGGACTTACATTGTTGTAGGAGTGATTTTATTGGTTGTTCTTCAATTTGTTTTCTCATACCTCTCCTATAGAAAGTTCAAATTTTCAATTCAAGAAGATGCTTTTCATTTAGATCAAGGAGTTATTAAATTAAGTCATGTTGAAATTCCTTTTGAGAGAATTCAAAACATCAATCTTCAACAGAATTTTTTGCAACAGCTTTTAAATGTAGTAGGTTTTGAAATTGAAACAGCAGGCCAAGGAACTGCCGAAATTAAAATTAAAGCCTTAGACAAAGATTTTGCTCAATCTTTAAAAGATAAACTTATTAAAGAAAAAGAGCTTAGAGGTGATGATGAACTTCAAATTTTGGAAGATGATAGTGCTTCGGATTCTAAAATAGATAAGTATTCCACAAGAAGCGAAGAACCTTCATTGCTCTTTAAATTGAATTTCATCACTTTGTTAAAGGTGGGTATTAGTTCTAATCTTTTTAAGGGGGTTGGTTTATTGCTCGCCTTTTTAGCTTACGGCTATAATTTTGCTAGGGATTTCTTAACTCAAATTTACGATCTCAATCTTGAAGAAGATTTTAAAAATAGAATCCCTGAAACTCTAACATTCATTTCAATTTTAATTTTTGGTGTTATATTCATTGGTTTTTTTATCACAGTAATGACTACGGTTTTGAAATATTATGATTTAAAAATCACCAAAAACCAAGAGAATTTTGAGGTTGAATACGGTCTCTTCAAAAGAATTAATAAAGTTATAAAAAAAGTAAAAACTCAAATTTTTGAGATAAGGACAAATCCTATAAAGAAGCTGTTTAAAATAAAGAATATATACGTGAGCCAAGCAGCCTCCAATCAACTTTCTGAAAAGCAAAAAATAGGAATTGTTGGAGTTTCTAAACCAAATTTGGATATGCTATTTAGATCCTTGTTCAATGTAGATCTGTCGGAGCAAGTGTACAATGTTTGTAGATCACAAGCTAGACTTTTTTTCAGATATTTTTACCAAAGCCTAGGTATTATAATAATCCTTTCGCTATTAGCCTATGCTTTCTATTTTAATTGGGTAAGTGGGATTGGTATTTTTCTTTTGCTGTTTATATTTATTTTTCTCTCTATTCTAAAAGTGAAAAAAAGCAGTATAGGAATAAATCCAACTTTTATAAATGTAAGAAATGGTTCTATTGAAACCATTCACAAGCTTATTGAAATTCACAAACTACAATCGGTTAAACTTAGAAGAAATATTTTTCAGCAATATAATGGTCATGCAGATTTAATATTGGAAACTGCTTCTGGATCTCTCAATGTGGAGTATCTAAAGGTAGAGGAGGCAAGGAAAATTCTAAATTACTTAATTTATAAAGTAGAGTCTACCAACAAAGATTGGATTTAGTTGAGCAAGGCTTCATTTTCAAGCGCTATGTAGTGCTCCACTTGATGGGATGAGTTATGAACCGGGTAAATTTTAATCTCACACATATATTGGCTTCCATTCTTTCTATAATTTACCATTGAGGTTTGACAAAAAGAATCTGTAGCTAAATGAGTTCTGATTTCATCTAAGGCTTTTCTAGATGTTTTTTCACCTTGTAAAATCTTAGGACTTTTATCTTTTACAAAAGCCAAACTGTAACCTGTCATATCTTTGAATCCTTCATTAACCCAAATGATGTTCTGGTTTTTATCAGTAATTATAATAGCCTTATATTCATTTTTAAAAAGAGTTTCCTCTATTTGAAACTCCCAGTTGAATTTAGTTTGAAATTTAACTAGCTTTTCAACATCCTTCTGCTTCTTCATGGTTTTTAATAAATTAAAAACGTATTCAGAATAAATATCCCACGATAACAACGGTCCTCTCTTCATTTTCAAAAATTTTATAATTATTTAACTTTCAACCCCCAAAGTTAGCTTTAAATAAAATACAGCTATGTTCTCTAATCGTTATTTAAAACATAAAATACCTTGACGATACGAGAAAGTCAAGGTATTTTATAATAGAAGTGAGTTTACTATTTCAATTTAGGATAATCACTAGGCTTAAATTCGTTCATAATAGCATAGATTTTTTCAAAAACATCTTCAGTAGAAGGTTTTGAAAAATAATCTCCATCGGTACCATAGGCTGGCCTGTGAGCCTTAGCAGTAAGCGTTTGAGGTTTGCTGTCCAAAAACCTATATCCATCTTGTACATCTATGATCTGTTGTAAGATATAAGCTGAAGCACCGCCTGGTACATCCTCATCTACAACTAATAGTCTATTGGTATTCTCTAAACTTTTAACGATATCATGGTCAAGGTCAAAAGGAACAAGTGATTGACAATCAATTATTTCTATGCTAATGTCAACATCTTCTAGTTCTTTAGCAGCTTGCTCTATGATTCTCAATGTAGAACCATAAGAGACGACCGTTATATCTTCACCCTTGCGAATAGTTTCCACTTCACCAACTGGAGTTTTAAATTCTCCGAAATTGTTAGGTTTTTTTTCTTTAAGCCTGTAACCATTTAAGCATTCAACAATAAGTGCGGGTTCATCGCTATCCAACATCGTGTTATAAAACCCAGCGGCTTTTGTCATATTTCTAGGAACTAATACATTAATACCACGTATAAGATTTAAAATCCCACCCATAGGTGATCCAGAATGCCAGATACCCTCCAGCCTATGTCCACGTGTTCTCACGATAAGTGGCGATTTTTGTTTTCCTTTACTTCTATAAGCAGTAGTAGCTAAATCATCACTCATGATCTGTAATGCATATAGCAAATAGTCTAAATATTGAATTTCCGCAATAGGGCGTAAGCCTCTTAATGACATTCCAATACCTTGTCCTAGAATAGTGGCTTCTCGTATACCTGTATCTGCAACTCTTAATTCTCCATATTTCTCTTGTAAACCTTCAAGCCCTTGATTGACGTCCCCAATTTCTCCTGTATCTTCTCCGAAAATTAGAGTCTCTGGACGTGTCTCAAAAATCTTATCAAAATTATCTCGTAAAATAATTCTAGCATCAACTTCCTTTGCATCGTCTGCATAGGTAGGTTCTACAGATTCAATTTGAGTAGCTCTGCCTTTATATTCGCTCCATAAGTGGCTGCTGTAGTCAGGCTGTGTACGCTCAACAAAATCATCCATCCATTGGATTAATTGAGTTTTGGCACTAGACTCTTCCCTTCTCACATAGCGTAAAGCTTTTCTCGCAGAGGCAAGAACTACAGATTTTAATGGCTCATCACTATTTTTTAATTCTTCAACTAAAGACATGACGGAGCTTTTGTTCTCTGTTGAATTGGCAAGATCTGTCAACAAACTGATAACGGTTTTATTCTCAGATTTTGCTGTTTTACCAAAGGCTGTCCAAGCATCTTGCTTTCCTTTTCTAACGTCTTTTTTAATTGATTTTTCCAAGTCGCTTAACTCTTCGTCCGTTGCGAATCCGTTGGAAATCATCCATTCCCTCATTTTCAAATTACAATCGTGTTTTTTTTCCCATTGTAACCGATCTTCACTCTTATAACGTTCATGAGACCCTGAAGTTGAGTGACCTTGAGGTTGAGTGACTTCTACAACATGAATTAAAACGGGAACGTGCTGCTCTCTAGCTATTTTTTCAGCCTTTTGATAGGCTTCAATTAAAGCTGGATAATCCCAACCTTTAACAACGAGTATCTCGTATCCATTGGTATCTTTTTCTTTTTGAAAACCCTTAAGGATTTCAGAAATATTTTCTTTGGTAGTTTGTTTTCTAGCATGCACAGAAATCCCATAATCATCATCCCATACATTTATAACCATAGGAACTTGCATCACACCAGCGGCATTGAAAGTTTCCCAAAATAGGCCTTCGCTTGTGCTTGCATTTCCAATAGTTCCCCAAGCAATTTCATTTCCATCTATTGAAAACTGATCTAAATTTTGAATGCCCTTCACATGCCTGTAAATTTTGGAAGCTTGTGCAAGGCCAAGTAGTCTTGGCATTTGGCCGGCAGTAGGAGAGATATCAGCACTTGAATTCTTTTGCTTAGTAAGATTTTTCCAACTACCGTCTTCGTTTAAACTGTGTGTCATAAAATGACCGCCCATTTGGCGACCTCCAGACATAGGTTCATCATCAAGATTTGTATTGGCATATAAACCTGCAAAAAACTGTTCTATTGATAATTGACCAATAGCCATCATAAAGGTTTGATCTCTATAGTAACCTGAACGGAAATCACCGTTTTTGAAGCATTTTGCCCAAGCGATTTGAGGAATTTCTTTACCGTCCCCAAATATTCCAAACTTAGCCTTACCTGTCAATACCTCACGTCTTCCTAACAAACTGCACTCACGACTAGTGACGGCCAATTTATAATCTTCTAATACTTCTTTCTTGAAATCTTCGAAAGAAATATCTTCTTTTTGAATTTTATCTTGCATTATATCATTTTTTTGACTCTTGCGAAGATACTAATTTTCAATGATAAAAGCTATTCCATTCTAAATGCTCAATTTCATTTTTCAGAATTTTAAACAAAAATTCTGACATTTATTCAAAATATAATCGATTTAATGTCGAATATTCAATAATACGTTAATAAATGCTTCGTATCGCGAAGGAAATCCCAAACACTAGTTATAGGTTAAAATTTAGCTAATGACTTCCAGTTGACTATAACCTTGTGTGTTTCTATTGAGTACAATTTGAGTTTGGATACGTTCTTTTAAGGCGTTGACATGACTTATAATACCGATGGTTTTATTGCTTTCTGCCTGTAAACGTTCTAAAGTATCGAGTGTGAGATCCAAAGTTTCTGGGTCTAGAGTACCAAAACCTTCGTCTATAAATAGGCTATTGATTTCTACATTTTTTGAAGCTAAGTCAGACAGACCTAGCGCTAAGGCTAAACTCATTAAAAATGTTTCTCCGCCAGATAAGGTCTTTACAGACCGTCGAAGTTCGCCCATGTGATTATCGATCACGTACAATTGATTTTTATCCTCACCAGCAATAAATCTATCGAGTTCATAGCGGTCATTAAGTTGTTTCAAACGTTTATTACCCAACAAAATAAGGCGTTGCAAACTTAAGTCTTGTGCAAATTTATTGAACTCCGTTCCTGTTGCATCCCCTATAAGCCTGTTCAAGACTTCCCATTTTTTATTTGCTTTTTGTATTTCGGCGATCGAGTTTTGGATGGTTTTATATTCAGTTAAATTCTCTTTTTGATTGTTTAAAACTCGTTTAATGTCCTCGAGTTTTTCTCTTGTGGAATTTAAAGTTGCTTTGATGTCATCAATAGCGAATTCAGTCTTGTCCTTTTCTGTAAAGTGAATAAATTCTAAGCTTTTTAGTTGGTTCTCTAATCCCTTGAGTTTTTCTTCTTTAACCTTTATGTTTTTGTCAATATCACTTTTTCTAAGAAGTAATTTATTATAATCTGAAGATTTCATCCTGGAAGCATTGGCCTCAGAAATATTAGCAAAGCCTTTACTTTCAAGTATTGATTTTAAACTCTGTTGGAGTTGACTTAGATTTTCATCAAGTATAGTTTTATCAATAGTTTGCTTGTCCACAGAGAATGAAGCTGACTTTAATTCTGAATGTAATTGATTCCATGCTTTTTTATAACTCAACACCAATCTCCCCAAATCATCACCTTCATAAAGGCTTTTCATTTTTTCTCTGATGCTTTTTCCTTCTTTTTCAATATCAACAAGTTCTTCTAAAATTGAGATTGAACTTTGCAAGGCTTTAAGTTCAACTTTTAGGAGTTTATAGGTCTTGTAGTTTTCAATAGATTGTCTGGTCTTTTGTTCCAGACCAGCATAACTTTCACCTTCCTTGAGTATACTTAACTTTTTGAATTTTAAATCGAATTCTTCTTGATTTAAAGAGCGCTTAGAGTGTAGTTCCTTAACCTCCTTATCGAGATCTTCAATTTGTTTTACAAGAGAGACAAATTCAGCGTTTAAGTGTTGAAAATCTTTAGAGAGCTGTTCGGCTATTTCCTTTGCTCTAGCAATAGTCTTATCAAGATCTGACATAACTTCAGGTAAATGTTCAGAATAAGGGTGATCTATAGCTCCACAGACTGCGCAAGGCTCTCCTTTTTGAAGCTTTTGCCTAAGGTCTTGCACTTCTAATCTTAAATTTTGATTGTCTTTTTTAGTTTGAAGTTGATCCAATTCTTTTTCAGCAGCTTTTAATTTACTTTCCTTTAGTTTAATTTGTTCAGGGTACTCACTTTTCTTTTTATGAAATTCAGAATATTTATTTTCCAATCTAAGAAGTTGATCATCTAAATCTTTGAGGATCCTACTTTCATGAGTAGCCTCCTTCAGAGTATCTCGAAGATGTTCTTGTTCTTGGATGCGCTCCTCTAGATTTTCGACATCCTCTAATTCTTTTTCAAGATTTTGGATTTGCTCAGAGCTTATTTTCAATTTGCGAGTCAGTTCTCCAATAAAACTGGCCAATTCTTGTTTTTGAAACTTCAAATCTAAGCTTTCAAGTTCCTTGTTAAGAAGCTGTTTTTTTGAAGAAAAGTCATGTAATTTCGAACTCCTCCTAGTGTTAAGTTCAGTGTAGGTTTCTTGCAATTTTTCTAATTCCGATTCAGCAGCTTTCGGATCCACTTTTGTTTTTAATAGATTTTCTATTTTTTGGTGAAGGCTGTTAATATTAGAATTGATTTTGGTAATTTCTTCTCTTTCTTTAATTATCGAAGCTTTTAGGCGATCTCCATCTTTTTGGAGACTGTTGAAGTCTTGCAGTTCGTCTTCAAACTCCAATGTTTTCTGATGTTGTTCCAATCGGTGTTGGTTTTCATTATCAAAGCTTTGCTGATGGTCCAACAAAGTTTTAAAATCAGTTTTCGCTACATTTTCTTTGTAAGTTAACTTCTCTTTTAATTTGAGTTGATCCAAATCCTTTTGGTATTCTGAAAGCTTTTTGTGTTCTATGGTTTCTTTTTCCCCTAGCTGCTTTAGAGTCTGCTTAAAATCGCTTTCTGTTTCTTTTGAAATTAGCTTGTCTTGAAGATTATCTAAAATGGTTTTTTGAGTGAGTATTTTAGATTTTAGGCTCATGTATTTTTCATATACTTTCTTGCCGATGCTTCTATAGATGGAAGTGTTTGTGATTTTTTCTAAAAGCTCACTTCGTTCTTTTTCATTGGACTGCAATAAAGTTGCAAAATCCCCTTGAGACAGTAATACGGATTTTACAAATTGATCATAGGACAAACCTATTAAACGCTCTATCTCGGTAAGAACTTCTGTCTTTTTCTCGCTAAAAGATGTTTCGGTAGCGACATTCCAGAGGTCCATTTCACATTCTCTCAGCTTATCATTTCTATTGGTGGAGATAGACCAAGTTGCTTCGTAAGTCCCCAAATTACAAGAAAACTTAACTTTAGCATAGGCTTCCTTTTGATATTTTGTCAAAATACTGCCGTCTTGTTCGATTTTACTTTTAGTCACACTAGATATTCTGGGCGTACGCCCGTATAATGCTAGACATATGGCATCCAGTAAGCTACTTTTTCCACTCCCTGTAGGTCCTATGATTGCAAACAAACCTCCAGAATTTAAGGGTGATTCGTCAAAATGAACTTTTTGTTCACCTTTTAAGGAGTTGATATTTTTAAAGGATAGACTTTCAATTTTCATTGTTCAGGGCGGTTCAATTCATCTAAAATTTCTTCGAAGGCAGAGATGAGTTCTTCTTTGCTAGTTTCGGTTTCATCAACACTTTCTAATTTTTTATGGAACACTTCCAGGGGTGTAAAGTCTGAGATCTGTTCTTCTGTTGATGTAATTCCACGAAAACCTTCGGGTTTGTATTTAAAGCTTACTTTGTGCTTTACAATCTCACAAGCTTCAGCTTCAAAGGCTTCAATGTACTCTTCTAATTCAATAGTCTTGGAAGGGGAAAAGTGTTCTTCTTCCATCTCTATCTCAATAAGCGTTTGTAAAGGGTAAGTATTTGTAATCTCAGAAAGTTTTTGTTTGATTTTTTCTAGACTCCCTTTCACCAAGATCAGATCCCTGAATTTTGGAATAGAAATACTTTCGGGTTCAAAAGATTTAGAAGTGTCTATAACCAAAATGCGTTTCTCATTTTTCCGTTCGCTAAAGGAAAGCGGAGTAGGGGAACCACTATAAAAGATAGGGGTTTCTGAGTTAAGACGTTGAGGCTTATGAATATGACCTAAGGCGATGTAACTGTAATTGCTTCCAAAATGAGAAGCATCTAAGCCGGCTAAATTTCCAATTTGAATTTCACGCTCACTGTCAGATAAACTCACTCCTTTGGCAAACAAATGCCCCATACCTATAAGGTGAACATCAGGGTATTTTTTCTTAGCTAAACTAGCCGTTTCTTGGAAATGATAGGCAATACTCTGTTGTACAGCTTTTTGTTTGCTGTCATGATTTTCTGCATCGAAACGTTCTTGTAAATCTCTATTTCTAAGATAAGGCAAGGCTGCAATAACAAGTTCTAAATTTTCATCCTTATAAATTGGGATAAGGCAGTCTTGCAAATTTGCTGGGCGTTGCCCAATGACGTGTATATCCAATTCATTTAAAATAGCTTTAGGGGCTTCCAAAACACTTGGTGAATCATGGTTTCCTCCAGTAATAATAATTTTAAGATCAAACTTTTTTAATTTGATGAGCGTCCTATAATATTGGGTTCTGGATTCACTTGATGGATTCGAAAAGTCGAAGACATCGCCAGACACGAGCAAAATATCTATATCATTTTCAGGTAAAAACTTACACAACCAGTCGATAAAAAGATCAAAATCTTGATATAACTCTTTCTTATGAAGCTTTTTTCCAATATGCCAGTCTGCGGTATGAAGTATCCTCATAAATATATCTAAAGGGTTTTATAATATCCGAATTTAAGCCATATCCGATGTCTAAATCGATTTTTGACTAAATAATCATCGGTTCTGTAATCCAGTCCGATTTCAAATTTATTTTTGTCATCAATATAAAATCCTAAGGCAGATGTTAATCTATTTTCAAGATCATCCTCGCCACTCTGTATCATATAAACTAACTCATTGGAAACAGTAATATAGTTTTCACCATTGTCTAGGCTTTCACCTTGCAATGGAATTTGACCTTTAATTCTATAACGAGCCCTGAATAAGAGGGAAGCGTTGTTAAAAAATGTTTGATCTATCCGCACTCGATGACCAATCCTAAAATGGGATTCTCGTTGTAAAATAGACACCTGTTGTATAGTTCTATGGGTATTTTCTCCTTCTTCAATTCTATATTGGTATCCGATATCTACTTTTATAAAAGGAGTTATTCGCCTGCCTATAAAGGTTTGTAAGTCTGTTAAAGTATGTTCGTACTCAAGCTCTTCATTTAAATTTTCAGTATCATAAAATCCATGTTGAGATTCAAACTTATGAGTTATTGAATAATTTTTTAAAAGTTTATAACTTAAAGATGCTTCTGGAAAAAGCCCAAAAGTTGTTCGGTTTTCTTGAGCATAAGATGAATAAATAAACAATAAGCCTATAATAGATATATAAAACCTCATATTAATAATCTAAGTTATCTGTCAATTTTAATTTCACAGACCGTTTTTCTATTAATTTTCCATTGGCATCAAATAATCCTTCCCATAGGGTATTGTCTTTATCAGTTTTGCCATAATACTCAATTTCATAATTAATCACTAGATTTTCAATCTCATCTTCATCGATCAAATCTTCAAGATCATCGGATTCGCCTGTGTATTGAATCTGTATTTTTTTAAGGGAATATCGGGTATAATTTGATTTGAAATAGTCAAAAATTCCTTGATAAGCTTCTTCCCTGATCTCATCTTCTTTAATCTGAATTTCAATATTTTCAACCTTGCCTTCCATGTCAAATTCAACACTGTGGAGGTGTTTGTTTTGTTTCAATTTAGCCTCGTATACTTGTTTTTCTCCGTCGGTTTGATAATACCATTTGGTTCTTCGCTTTTGTTCAAAAGCATCTTCTAGCCATTCTTTGGCCTGATTGGGGATTTCATCTTCTTTCACCCTTTTTTCTACTTCATTTTTTTCTTGTGCAACACCATAGGTCACACTAAAAATAATAAATAGCAATCTCAAATAATGCGACATAGCTTCTTTTTATTAATTGGTAAAACTCATTATAGCCAACTCATAACTTCTTAACCCAAAACCAAGAATAACCCCAAAGGCATTAGGAGAAATATAAGACTGTTTTCTGTATTCTTCTCTAGCGTGCGTATTGGAGATATGAACCTCGATCACAGGTGTTCCTATTGCTTTTACTGCATCTCCTATAGCAATGGAGGTATGAGTATATGCTGCTGCATTCAAAATAATACCATCTACATTATCGTCTGCTTCTTGTAATTCTGAAATTAATTCTCCTTCAATATTGGACTGGAAGTAAGATAATTCCAGCTCTTTAAATTGAAATTGGAGTTCGGTGAAGTAATCCTTAAAAGTAGACTTACCATAGATTTCAGGTTCTCTTTTTCCTAAAATATTGAGATTTGGACCGTTGATGATATGTATTTTCATGAGCTTTAGCTTAGTCTTCAAATTTATTAAAATAATTCATGTCAAAATATTATATTTGATTAGGATTTTTTCCTTAAGTTTATGGAAATATTCCTAATATAATCTTTTTTAATATGAAAACAGATTTACCTCCTGAAATTAAGCGTTTTAAACAAATAAGAGAAGAAAATAATTTCACCCAATCTGAATTTGCTGAGATTTTGAATATTAAAAATTCCACGTCAGATATAGAAAGAGGCAAAACCAAACTCTCGGGTCAAGTTATTATGATGCTATTGAAGGTGTTAGAAGTAAATCCACTTTGGTTATACGGCGAAAGCTTCCAAAAGAAATTAGATGTTCATCACATCAATTCTATGCCAAAAATCATTTCTATGGATGAAACTAATTCTAGAGAAAATATGCTTTTGGTCAATCAAAAAGCGGCAGCAGGTTATCCTCAAAATATAGGAGATGCAGAATGGTATCATCAACTCCCTGCTTTTGAGATGCCAATTCCTCAATTTAGAAATGCGACATATAGAGGGTTTCAGGTAGAAGGGGATAGTATGGAGCCAAATTTACATCCTGAAGATTGGGTTTTGGGTAAATCTGTGGAAAGCTTACAACAAGCGCTTAATCATAAAGTGTATGTCTTTGTGCTTCAAGATTCGGTCTTAGTCAAGAAATTACACAAGCATCCTAATTCGAATAAGATTTCTTTAATTTCTACAAACTCTTATTATCCTCCTTATGAGTTTGAAGCCTCAGAAATCCAAGAGATTTGGGAAGTAACCAGTAAACTTACCTTTTCTATTAATGAAAATTCAGAAAATAGTATGCTTAAAAAGCTAGAGCAATCTATGGAAGATCTCAAAATACAACTCAATACACTAAAACCCAATTAAATGAATTTTGAACGCCTATTCGGTTTTTTGGAAATACTGAATGCCAACAATAGCAAAGAGTGGATGGATGAGCACAGAGGACAGTATGAAGCAGTAAAAGCAGACTACGTTAATTGGTTAGAAGATCTGGACCTTCAGTTGTCTAAGCTCGATGAAAATTACTATTCCTCTACAGGCAAAAAAGCCATCAATAGGATTAATAATAATCTATTATATCATCCTAATAAGCCTACTTATAAAGATCACTTTGGAGCAGGATTGGACAAGAGACCCAAAACTGGAGACTTTTATATTCATTTGGGCATTGAAGAATGCTTTGTGGCAGCGGGTTTTTATAAACCAAAAGCCGAATTTTTAAAAAGCATAAGAGAAGCTATTGATTATAATGGAGATGAGTTCAAAAAAATAATCAATGCTAAGTCTTTCCAAAACCATTTTGATGGTCTTATGGGAGATGAGGACCAGTTGAAAACTTCTCCAAAGGGATTTACACAAGACCATAAGCACATAGACTTACTTCGTTTGAAAAGCTTTGCAGCTATGAAACCTTTCAATAGAAAAGAAATTTTGGCAGATGACTTTAAGGAAAAGGTAATAGAAGCTTATAAAGTTTTACTCCCCTTCAGGCGCTATTTAAACAAAGCGGTGACTGTATAACACGAAAAGCTTTGAAAACTTTCCAAATTAAAAATAAGGTTTTTGTTTACAGTGTGTTATTTTTCCTAGTCTTAGGAGGTTTACTCATCACCATTCCTAATCGGTCTTACATAATCATCGATAGGTTATCCTCCTATGTTTTGGACGTATTCGGTCAATTATATCTTTTTGCAGGACTTTTTATTTTATGTTTTCTAATTTTATTGGCCTTAAGTCCAATCGGTAAGATACAACTGGGAACTTCCAAACCAAAGTATTCAACAATTTCTTGGCTTGCGATGATGTATTCTACAGGAATGGGAGCAGGTATTATCTTAAGAGCAGTCCAGGAGCCTGTTTATTTCTCTCAGCATCCTGGCGTCAGCATAAAAGGCTCTGAGGGAACTCATGCATTGATGATGACTTTCTATCATTGGGGATTTACAGCATGGGCGTTTTATGGCCTATTTTCTTTGTTTATAGCATACCTTCTATTTGTAAAGAATAAGAATATTCAACTTAGCCACCTTATTCCTCATATTCAAAATAATAAAATAAACAATTCCATAGACTTTATTACAGTTATTACAATAGTCTTTGGTGTGGTGAGTGCAGCAGCCCTTGGGGTTTCACAAATTGAAAGTGGCATTTCTTATGCGACCGATACAGTTTTTAATTTTTCCCTCATTTTATGCATTTGTATCACTATTTTTTTAGCTGCCATCATTTCCTCCGTCAGGGGGCTTTCCAAAGGAATTAAGAATCTTTCTTTAATCAATATCGGTCTCACTTTGGTTTTAATGTTTTATGTCTTTTTGTTCAGTGATCAGACTTCCATCTTTCTTACTATGGTAGATGCAATTAAGGACTTAGTGACTAATTTTTTCACCTTGAGTCTAGCTTTTTCACCCTACGATTTCAGTAAAGAATTCCTATCCGACTGGACTTATTATTACTGGGCATTTTGGTTGGCATGGGCTCCCTTTACTGGTATTTTTATCGCAAGGATTTCAAAAGGAAGAAGCATAAGAGAACTCATCACTGGGGTACTTCTCATCCCTAGTTTAGGGAGCTTTATTTGGTTTTCAGTTTTTGGGGATTCTGCCTTTCAGCTAATTAACCAAGGAGCAGTTGAAATAAATGCATTTAATGATGTGTTTACTTCTATTTTTGTTTTCCTTCAACAGTATCCTTTAGGCAGTGTAAGCGTTATTTTGGCTTTGGTTTTATTAGTTGGTTTTCTTATCACCTCAATAGATTCTGCGATTTACGTCTTAGGTATGTTTTCTAATCTGAAGAGTATTCATCCTTCTCGACTTCATAAGATCACTTGGGGTATAGGTTTGTTTGTTATTACTTTAGGATTTCTTGTTTTAGGTCAAACTGGTCGTGCCGAAAATACACTGGAAGCTGTTCAAAAAATATTGGTTATAAGCTCGCTTTTCTTCTTATTCTTATGTTTTATTTTCATTCTATTTTTCATGATAGATGTGATAAATCAGTATAAAAATAATGAGCATAAAAAAGGCACGTAGTGACTCACCTAAAATTCAATCTTATCTAAAATATGCTGAGTAGCTCCAGCTTCAGAATTTACAGAATGCCCACAAATCTGCCCACTCTTTTCTCTAAAAGTTGAATTGATTATCAGTTTTTCAAATATTATATACCATTGCCCATCTAGGCTCGTAAGTCTTTAGTCCCAGCTGTCGTTGAATCTCTTTGCTTAAAAAACCCATTTTTTATTCCAGTCATAAGGCAAATGGTCTTATACCAAATCATAAAAGAAAGATTAGAATTTTCCATTAGTGTTCCGCTTTTCAAAGTCTGTCTAGCCTCACAAGATTTGCACTGATAAGCTCATTTATTTTTCAGCCAGTAGTGCTGGGAACCCCCTCATCTATTACAAATAACTCCCTCTTTGTCGCGCTGTTCTTTATAATGTAATTTACAACTCTGTTCGTTTGTAAAATGGACTGCAAATGAAAAAATATCCATATATTAGACTTTTAAATTCTAATATATATAGGAATTTATACGTATATGCAACTACTTTTACAAATTATTTTGATCAATTATGGTTATAGATTTATTAAGAGAATTCGTTACAAAAAATGCCACAAAAGAAAGTATTAACCGGTCATCAACCTATTTCCCGTTTCTCAGAGATCATGAAAGCTTTAAATTTAAGTTCAATACTTTTGGGACTCAAATTGAGCCCTATGAAATTACAATAGACCTCAACGATATTCATCATATTAAGACAAAATGTAATTGTAAATATTCTTATGAAGGTATTTGTAAACACACTGTTTCCTCTCTCGCAGAACTTATCCGACTCATTAAAAACAATCAAATTGAAAGTAGTTTATTGATAAAACCTAAAACTAAAGAAAGTTTAGTGCTTTTTATTCCTCATAATCTTGGTGTAATGGATAAAGATGCGTTAAGAAAAATGACGTTTAATAATTCAAGAGCATTTTTTGGTGATGTTGAAATTACATCACTCAAAAAAACATCAATTGAGGCTATTTATGAAGATTATCAAGATGAATATTATTTAAAACTCAGTAAAGAAATAAATTCAACAGAATTAAAACTGACTTGTACTTGTTTACAACATAAAAACTGTACCCATAAATATAAACTTCTTGAATTATTGAAAGATGAGTTTAGCCTTGATTATTTTTCTCCCAATTTTGAAGATGAAATCAAAAAAGATCATCTTATTTCAATGGATTTATATGGCAAAGTTGATTTTAATGATGCTTTTAAGTTAGAGATTAATCCAAATGGTGTTTTTATTGAGGATAAGGTAAAAAACATTATGAGTGATGCTCATCTCATTTTTCAACCTCAAACTGAAGAAGAAAGGAAAGCTTTAGCTAAACCTTTTGAAAATCAGGATTCAACTCATAGTATAGGTCTTTGTATAAGATATACTGATAATGATTATCTGGGTGTGGATTCTATCTACGGTAAACTCAATAAAAACAAAACCGAAATAAGTTCTGGCATAAAAGTAATTGAGGAAATAAATTTAGATGAAGTCATAACTAAGATAAATGATGCTGAAATAAAACTCCTTAAAATTTTAATTCATATAGATAATGAAGCTCATAAATTAATTTATGATGATTTACTGGATAAAGATATTTTTAATTTTACAAACTATGTACATCAACACAAAAAGGAGCTGAGTACAATCAAGCTTTTTAAGCATGAGGATCAAGATAATTTCAATAAAAAGCATTTGCTGCCAATTGAAATCACGAGCGAAACTGTACAACCAATTTTAAATATTAAATCCAATGATAAGTTTCATGAATTTGAGGTCAAATTAAAAGTTAGTGAAAAGCTTTTAAAATTACAATCTAAACAAATACTCCTTACTCCCTTGGGAGTTGTTTTCAAAAATAAACTTTTCCTATATAAATCCCCACAACATGCCTTAGCCGTTATTAAATTTGAAGAAACACCTGATTTTAGTTTGATTAATGAAGGACAAGATCAACTTCAGGCTAAGATCATAGAGCCTTATTCACAGTATTTTGAAATTAATTATAAAGTTCTTAAAGAAAAAAAGTCAGCTAACAAAAAACTTATTCCCATTAGACAAGTCTATCTAAGTGAAGCCGAAGAAGGGAATTATTTGGTGTTCCAACCTATAGTGAAATATGGAGAAAAGTTAGTTAGCCCATCAAGTTCTGAAAAAATTTGGCTTAATAAAGAAAAGATGTTAAGTTTAAAAAGGGACCAACAACTAGAAGAAGATTTTTTAAAATTAATACAAGAGTTACATCCAAAATTTAATGATAAAATCGATTATTTTTACATTGAAGCTGCCGAAGCATTGAAGTCGATGTGGATAATGGAATGTATTGAAAATTTAAAAAATGAAGGCATTGAATTATTAGGCTTAAACCAACTCAAAAAAATTAAATACAACCTGAATAAACCAAACTTCTCCATTGGTTTGAGTTCTGGAACCGATTGGTTTGATATGGAAATGAACATCAGCTTTGGCGACCAAAAAGTAGATTTAAGGAAGCTTCAAAAATCAATTATTAAAAAATCCAATTATGTTGAACTAAATGACGGTAGCTTAGGAATTTTACCTGAAAAATGGATTGAGAAATACAAAAAATATTTCCAGTTTGGGCAAATCAAAAAAGATAAAATTGAAGTCTCTAATTTTCAATTTAATATTATTGACGAGCTTTATGAAGATTTAGAAACTTCACCGGATTTCCTTAAAGAGCTCTATGAAAAAAAGAAGCGAATCTCTAACTTAAAACAGTTAAAAGAAGTTGATCCGCCAAAACATCTTATGGCAAAACTTAGACCTTATCAACAAGAAGGGCTCAATTGGTTGGTATTTCTTCACGAAAACCAATTAGGTGGATGTTTGGCAGATGATATGGGACTAGGCAAAACTTTACAAAGTATAGCTTTTCTTCAATTTTTGAAAAATAACTCTAAGAACAAATTAAAGCCACACTTGATTATTGCTCCAACGTCCTTAATTTTTAACTGGATGGCAGAGCTAGAAAAATTTGCTCCAAAGTTAAAAGCATTGGCTTTTATTGGCGGAAATAGAGATGAACATAAATCAAGTTTTGATCAATATGATTTAATATTAACCACTTATGGTTCTATTGTTAAAGATATTGAATTTCATAAAAACCAAGTCTATAGCTATATTATACTAGATGAAAGTCAGGCTATTAAAAATCCACTATCTCAGCGGTTTAAAGCTGTGAGACTACTCAATTGTGAAAATAGATTAGCCTTAACAGGAACGCCTATAGAAAATAATACTTTCGATTTATACAGTCAGTTTAACTTTTTAAACCCTGGTATTTTTGGAAGTATAAAACATTTTAGAACTAATTTTTCTGATGCTATTGACAAGGAACAAGACGAAGATACTTCAGCATTATTGGCAAAAATCATTCACCCCTTTTTATTGAGGAGAACCAAACCTCAGGTGGCTACTGAATTGCCGAGTAAAACAGAAGCTATTATTTATTGCGAAATGAATAAATCACAACGAAAAGTCTATGACCAATTTAAAGACTATTTCAAGCAGCAAATTCTTGATCAAATTGAAAATGAAGGCGTAAACAGGTCACAAATATATATTTTACAAGGATTGACTAAGCTTAGGCAAATTTGCAACTCTACTGCTTTAGCAGATAAGGAGAAGGATTACGGCAATGATTCAGCTAAATTAGACGAATTAGTTAGGCACCTTAAACAAAAAGTAGCGAAGCATAAAGTTTTGGTATTTTCTCAATTTGTAGGAATGCTTCAATTGGTAAAAGAACGACTTGATGAAGAAGACATCAGATTTGAATACTTAGATGGGCAAACTAAAAAGCGTGAGGAAAAAGTTAATAACTTTCAAAATAATCCAAAAGTGCGAGTTTTTTTAATCAGTCTAAAAGCTGGTGGTACAGGACTTAACCTAACCGAAGCCGACTACGTTTACTTGATTGACCCTTGGTGGAATCCAGCAGTCGAAAGCCAGGCCATAGACCGGTGTTATCGCATTGGGCAAGATAAAAAAGTGATGGCTTATCGCATGATTTGTAAAGATAGCATAGAGGAGAAAATCCTAAGCCTACAAGATAAGAAGAAAGGCATAGCGGCAGAAGTGATAAGGGTCGATGAAGGTAAAAAGTCTTTTAAAAAGAAAGATGTTGAGCGGTTTTTTGGTGCTTAGGAAGTCTAGAAAATTATTTTTCAAGCTTGATAAAGTCTAAAATATGCTGAGTAGCTCCAGCTTCAGAATTTACAGAATGACCACAAATCTGTCCACTTTTTTCTCTAAAAGTTGAATTGGTTATCAGTTTTTCAAATATTTTCTCAAATTCTGCTTGATTGGATACACTAAAAAGACCACCCAATTTTCTCAAGGAAACCGCTTCTGGAAAGTTTTTGAAGTTATCCCCAATGAGGATAGGAATTCCAAATGCAGCAGGTTCTAAGATGTTATGTAAACCGCTGTTTCCCATTCCACCTCCTACGTATGCCACATCGGCATAGCTGTAGATTTTTGTCAACAAGCCTATTGTATCAACAATTAACACATCGAAGTCAGCTAAATTATTATGCCCCAATTCTGTGTAGCAGATCACTTTTTTGGTAAGGGCTTTTTTTAACTTCTGAATTTGTATAGGCTTAATTTGATGAGGAGCAATTACCACCTTAATTTTGAAAGATGCCTTATCAATAACGTCCAAAAATAAAGATTCATCTTCTGGCCATGAACTTCCAAAGACGACGACAGGTTCATCTGAATCTGTAAATTTTTCCATAAATTCAAGTTTATTATCGATACTTAACTGAGAGATGACTCGGTCGTACCTGGTATCCCCAGATATACTAGAATTATCAAAATGATGCCGTTTTAATAATTGAAGAGAGTCTTCGTTTTGTACAAAAATGTGATTAAATTTACCTAAAGCTTCTGCCATGAAGCGTCCCAAAGGTTTGAAGTAAAGTTGGTCTTCTCTAAATACTCCAGAAACCAAATATGTTTTAATGTCTCTTTTAGCTATTTCATCCAAGAAGTTTGGCCAGATTTCATATTTGATGAAAAAGGCAATTTCTGGTTGAAGGATATCTAAAAAAGCTTTGGCATTTTTAGGGGTATCAATCGGTAAATAGGTGATAATATCCAATTTAGAATCCTTCTTTTTTACTTCATAACCAGAGGGTGAAAAAAAGCTAACGGCAATTTTATGGCTTGGATGCGATGTTTTTAATCGGTTTATAAGCGGTACTGCTTGCTCATATTCACCAAGCGAAGCAGCATGAAACCATATAATCTTATCATTTTCAGAAACTTGGGCGGCCAGTTTTTGTTTCCATTGAGTTCTACCTTTCACAAATAATTTCAACTTTGGACTGATGAAACTGAAAGATGGCAAAATCATTTGAGTACAGTGGATGAGGATCTGATAAAATAATTTCAAACTTTATTTTTTTCAAAAATAAGCTTTTAGTCGAATTGGCTCTTTAAATACTTTATATTCTTATTTTTGTAAAAGAAAAATAAACTATGAATAAACTGCAGATGGTTGACCTTAAAGGTCAATACGAGAAAATAAAAAATGAAGTTGATAAGTCTATCATGGATGTCGTAAACTCAACAGCATACATTAATGGTCCAGCAGTCAAACAATTTCAAGAGAATCTAGAGAACTATATGGGCGTAAAGCACGTTATTCCTTGTGCTAATGGAACCGACGCTTTACAGATTTCTATGATGGGTCTTGGTTTAAAGCTTGGGGACGAAGTGATTACTGTAGATTTCACCTTTGCTGCAACCGTAGAGGTCATTGCTCTTTTGAATCTAACACCTGTTTTGATTGATGTAGATAAAGATACGTTCAATATCGACTTGGAAAAGCTTAAAAAAGCGATCACTCCCAAGACTAAAGCAATTGTACCTGTTCATCTATTTGGCCATGTTGCTCAAATGGAAGAAATTATGGAGATTGCCAATGCTCATAATTTGTTTGTGATTGAAGATAACGCACAAGCCCTCGGTGCTAATTACACCTTTAAAAATGGTACTCAACAGAAGGCTGGAACCATCGGCGATGTTGGTGCAACTTCTTTTTTTCCTTCCAAAAATTTAGGAGCTTATGGAGATGGAGGCGCTATTTTTACAAATAACGATGAGTTGGCTCATACGCTAAGAGGAGTAGTAAATCATGGCATGTACGAGCGTTACCATCATGATGTGGTTGGAGTTAATTCTAGATTAGATAGCATCCAGGCTGCCATTTTGGATATTAAACTCAAGCATTTGGATAATTTTAGCTCAAGCCGGCAAAATGCAGCTCGTCAATACAACGAGGCTTTAATCAAATCTGAACATATCGAAATTCCAAAGACAGAAACTCATAAAGCTTGTGACAATTCAAAAGGCATTTGTGATACTTGCGACTGTCATGTATTTCATCAATATACCATCAAGATAAAAAATGGTAAGCGTGATGAGCTAGTGAACCATTTTAAAGAAAAAAATATTCCACACGGAGTCTATTACCCAATTCCACTTCACTTGCAAAAAGCTTATAAAGATGAGCGATACATTGAAGAGGAGTTTACAATAACTAATAAGTTGGTAGATGAAGTTATCTCTTTACCAATGCATACAGAACTCGATAAAGAACAGATAGATTATATCACTTCTGAAATTTTAAAAGTAGTGGGATAAGCGTATTGATTCTTATAAGTATAAAAAAAGCCTCGATGTTCGAGGCTTTTTTTATACTATTTCAGCGCTAATTCCTGCTTTCAGGATTTCAGAACATCGAGGTTTTAAATCGTCAAACCCTCCAGACTTTACAGCACATTTTCCTTTGTAGTGTATAAGTAGGGTACATTGCTCTGCTTGTACAGCATCATGGTCACAGGTTTTCATTAGTGTCTCTATAACATGGTCAAAGGTATTTACCTCATCGTTGTAAACGATAATTTCATGTGAATCTGTAAGTCTTTCCTCAACGTCAACTTCTTCTAAAACTTCTTCCTTAACACTCATTTTTTCAAATTTTTACAAATATATAGAGAATTCCTAAGGCGGATTTTAATTTTTAGTGAATTTGGCAGCCACCCAGTTATCTTTTATCTGATTCTTAACGAATGTCAACTCTTGTTTTGTTGCTTCTTCTTTAATTAAATAAAGATCTTCATTATAAAACCCACTAAAATAGATAACACCTTTAGTTTTAAGGTGAGAAGAATATATTGACATGTCTCTTAATAAAATATTTCTATTGATGTTCGCTAAAATGAGATCATACTCCTTCTCAATTTTTTCTGCGCCTCCTAACAGGACATTTCCTTTACACGAGTTTCTTTCTAGGTTTTCTTCAGCATTTTCTACGCACCAAGTATCTATATCTATATAATCTACAGATTGTGCTCCTTGTATATCTGCTAATATGCCCAACACTCCAGTGCCACACCCCATGTCTAAAACACGTTTGCCTTTACAATCTTCTTCCAAGAGCATTTCAGAAATTTGATAAGTCGTTGCATGATGTCCAGTACCGAAAGACATTTTAGGCATTATGATAATATCAATTTCAGATTCTGTTTTAGGATGAAAAGGAGCTCTTATTGTACATCGTGTATCTATATGAATAGAATGGAAGTTTTTTTCCCATTCTTCATTCCAATTCACTTGAGGAATTGATGTTTTAGTATAGGATATCTTAAATTCATCAGATTTTAAAATAAATAAACTCTCTACTAAATCGTCTTCATCTTTAGATTCATCGATATAAGCAAGAAGACCACTTTCGTGATCTTCAAAGCTTTCAAAAGGGAGCTCACCCAGCTCAGCTAGAATAATATCTCTACCAGGTTGGAGCGGGAGAACTTTAAAATTATATTCTATATAAGTCATATTAGAAAGACATCACAATTTCAGCAAAACTATCTGCATCTAGAGAAGCACCGCCTATAAGCCCTCCATCAACATCTTTTTTAGCAAAAATCTCTTTAGCATTATTTGGTTTAACGCTTCCTCCGTAAAGAATAGATGTTTGATCGGCAATCTCTTGGCTGTATTGTTTAGCTAAAATCTTGCGGATGTGTTCATGAATCTCTTGGGCTTGTTCTGGAGAGGCTGTTTCTCCTGTTCCAATGGCCCAGACAGGTTCGTAAGCAATCACTACATCTTTCATTTCTGAAGCGTCAATATGAAAAAGACCATTCTTCAATTGTTCTTCTACCACTTCAAAATGTTTGTCAGCTTTTCTTTTCTCTAGATCTTCACCGATACAGAACATCACTTTAAGGTCATGTTTCAGAGCGGCAGTAACTTTCTTAGCAAGTAAATTATCGGTCTCTTCATAGATGGCTCTTCGCTCACTATGTCCAATGATAGCGTATTCTACACCAACACTTTTTAACATACTAGGAGAGATTTCTCCTGTATAAGCGCCTTTGTCGTTTTCATTGATGTTTTGAGATGAAATCTTTATAGAAGAATTTTCTAAGGTTTTGTGAGCTGCATACAAGTTGGTGAAGGGTGGTGCAACTATAACTTCTACGTTAGATTTAGAAAAATCTTTTTGTTTTAAAGCATTCAAAAGATGTTGTGATTCATCTAAATCACAATTCATTTTCCAGTTTCCTGCTACAATTTGAGTTCTCATAGGTATATTTTTAAGTAATTCTTGGGTCTAATAATTTATATATGATGTCTACGAATATATTAATAATGATAAAAACGATAGCTATGGTTAACACAGCTCCCATTATAATTGGCAAATCTAAGGTATTTAAGGCATCAACAATTTCTTTTCCTAATCCATTCCATCCAAAGATGTATTCTACAAAAACAGCTCCAGCAAGCATAGAAGCAAACCATCCAGAAATAGCGGTTATAACAGGGTTAAGTGCGTTTTTAAGACTATGTCCTACAATTATAGAATAGGTGTTTAAGCCTTTTGCCTTTGCAGTCCTAATATAGTCTTGTTGAAATACTTCTAGAAGTGAACTCCGCATAAGCTGTACTACAACAGCCAAAGGACGAATGCCTAGTACCAAAGCGGGGAGAATTAAATTTTTGAAATGCAAACGCTTTTCTTCTCCAAAATCATCCAACTCATATAGATTTCCTGTCATGTTGAGACCTGTGTACTCTTGAAGTACAAAACCAAAAAGCCATGCCGCAAGAATAGCGCTAAAAAAAGAAGGTAAACTCATTCCAAGAGTGCTTAAGACTTGTATGCCTTTATCGATCCAAGTATCTTTTTGAAGGGCAGAAATGATTCCTAAGAAAATACCAATTAACAAAGCCACTATGATCGATGATATAGCCAAAATCGCTGTATTGGGTAAAGTTTGCTTAATAATATCGACTACATCTTGGTCTTGTCGTTGAAATGAAGTTCTTAGGTATGGATATTTAAGATATAAACCTCCTGTGGAGATGTTTAGTAATTTTATCCCAGAATATTTATCATCTTCAAAGTAAGTGAAATCTGAGGCTTTCTGACTATGCCAAGATAATGGAGATAAATCGTTGAGATATAAGAGATATTGCTGACTTATAGGCTTATCGAACCCATATTTTTCTTTTTGTTTCTGAAGTTGTTCCTGAGTTTCATTTTGCCCTAACATCATTTGAGCAGGGTCTCCAGGTAAAACGCTAAATAAAAAAAAGATGACAGTTACTACACCAAAAACAGTTATGAGAGCATAGCCTACCTTTTGAAAAATCAATTTTAGCACGTTTTAGAAATTTTAAAAATCATCTGCATCGTTCCAATGTAGCTTTTCTACGATAGTTCCTTTTTCAATATTAACTAAGCCTGGACTTGCTCTTATAATAGTTTTAATAGCGGTTTCATCAGCAAAATAGAAGTCAAAATCAAGAGTGTATTCAGATTTAAATTTAGAAATAGCTAAAGGTCCAGAAGCTGTTAATCCGATTATTTTATAATTTTCTGCTCTAGCCTTTGATAACGCTGACTTAATTTGAACCCAACCTTCAAGTTCTGTTTTTGAAAGGTTGTAAGCAACTATGATTAGTAGTTTGTCTTCTTGCATTAATGATTCTGTAAAGTCTTCACCATCCTTCATTAACGAAAAGTCATGGATAGGAGGGATATATCCTTCAGTTATCAACTCTGTATTCACATTTATAAATTCTCCTGGGACATTGGGATAGCTTCCGTTAGTTGTATAAACTTTTGAAACACCATTCTCTTCAAACGTCCATTGGTATTCGTATACAGCCTCTTGTGCATCGTCTGGAAAGGACATAGCTTCGGGAATGTTTGTTCCTGTTGAATAAGCTCTAAAATCGATAGTAGGCAAGTGCATTAACACGTGGTAAGCAAAATACAGACAAGCTATAGCAGTAGCAAATACAACCCATTTTAAAGAAGCTTTATTAAATAGTGGTTTTAGATAGCTGTCATTTAAAAACAGAATTAAGATAAGAACAAACAAGATGATGTCTTTTCCAAAAGATTGCCACGGTGTTACTGGAATGGCATCCCCAAAGCATCCACAATCGGTTACTTTATTGAAATAAGCTGAGTAAAAAGTAAGGAAGGTGAAAAATATAATCATAAGTAATAAACTCCATTTCGTAAATTTTGGAGCATATCCTATAAGAAGAGTCACTCCTAAAAGCAACTCATAAATGACAATAAAAATAGCAATTACTAGTGAATATGGCACCAGAAATTCAAGATTTAAGACCCCTTCACCAAAATATTCTTGAAGCTTGTAAGAAAATCCAATCGGGTCATTCAGCTTTACAAATCCACTGAATATGAATAAAACACCAACAAGAATTCTTGATAAATTTACTAAATATTTCATTTAATTTTGTTTTGAGGTCAAATGAATTAAAGCAAATACGGAATAATTGATAATATCGAGATAATTTGCTTCTATACCTTCGCTTACCAAAGTTTGACCTTGATTATCTTCAATTTGCTTAACGCGCAATAATTTCTGAAGAATAAGGTCCGTTAGTGAACTGACTCTGAGTTTCCTCCAAGCCTCTCCATAATCATGGTTTTTATCAACCATTAAATCTTTAGATTTTTTGACTTGAATGTTATAATGAGTCAAAGCTTTTTCACTTGTTAAATCGGCTTTATCGGCAAAACCAAGTTCAATTTGAATTAAAGCCATTAAGGAATAGTTGATAATTCCAATAAACTCTGAATCCTCATTTTCTTCAATCTTTTGCTCAGTAGTTTCTTGTAAACTTCGTATTCTACATGCTTTTATATAGATCTGATCGGTCAGTGAAGAAAGTCTAAGAATTCTCCAAGCTGTTCCATAATCTTTAGTTTTCTTTTCAAAGAGATCTCTACAGGTCTCCATTACTTGATCAAATTGTTGGTTTGTGGTCATAATTTCTAATCGAAAGGTAAATTTCGACTAATTTTAATAGACTACAAAAACAAAACTATAAATACTAGTAATTTAGCGTGGCATAGGAATTGACCCTAAAGTGCAGAAGGATAATTTCTATTGGAAATCAGTATTTTCCGAAGAAATCAATATAAAAAAAGAAGACGAGTCAGTTGTAACTGACATTTTGACAAAAAAATAATTATGGCGAAATCAGGACTATTTAATTTAGATAATTTATCATCTCAGAACATAGATGAAGATGCTGAGCTTATACCCTTAATGACTTCTGAAGACGAAGAAGAAATAAATCGAGAGGATCTTCCCGATGATTTACCAATACTTCCTCTTAAAAATACAGTGTTGTTTCCAGGAGTTGTAATTCCGATTACGGCTGGTAGAGATAAATCTATAAAGTTGATTAACGATGCAAATAACGGAAACAAAACTATTGGTGTTGTAGCACAAACCAATGATGACGAAGAGCACCCTTCCTATACAGATATTCATAAAGTAGGTGTGGTGGCTAGAATCCTAAGGGTTTTAAAAATGCCAGATGGTAATACAACAGTCATTATTCAAGGGAAAAAACGGTTTAAAATTACAGAACTAGTTAGTGATAAACCGTATTTAAGATGTAAAGTTGAAGAATTTGAAGAGCTTAAGCCCGAGTCTAATGACACCGAATTCGAAACTATTATAGATTCCGTAAAAGACCTTTCTCTAAGAATTATAAAGGATAGCCCAAATATTCCGTCAGAAGCTTCCTTTGCTATCAAGAATATTGAGAGTTCTTCGTTTCTAATCAATTTTGTTTCCTCCAACATGAATGTAGATGTTGAGGATAAACAAAAACTTTTGGAAACCAGTGATCTAAAAGAAAGAGCGCTTTCCACTTTGAAATATATGAATCTTGAGTTTCAAAAACTCGAGTTAAAGAATGACATTCAGTCAAAGGTACAAAATGACATGAGTCAGCAACAGCGTGAATACTTTCTTCACCAACAGATGAAAACCATTCAAGAAGAATTGGGAGGGGTTTCTTCTGAAGGAGAAGTTGATGACATGCGCGAACGTGCTAAAACAAAAGAATGGACAGAAACGGTTGAAACCCATTTCAATAAAGAATTGTCTAAGCTTCAAAAAATGAACCCCCAAGTGGCCGAATATTCCATTCAGCGGAATTATCTAGATTTATTTCTGGATCTTCCTTGGGACCATTACAGCGACGATATTTTCGATTTAAAACGAGCCCAGAAAGTTCTGGATAGAGATCACTATGGATTAGAAGATGTTAAGCGAAGAATTATAGAATACCTTGCTGTTCTGAAATTACGAAAAGACATGAAATCCCCAATTCTTTGTCTTTATGGTCCTCCTGGTGTAGGAAAAACATCGTTAGGTAAGTCTATTGCAGAAGCCTTGGGTAGAAAATATGCTAGAGTTTCTCTTGGTGGGTTAAGAGACGAAGCTGAAATACGCGGACATCGAAAGACCTATATTGGAGCAATGCCAGGTAGAATTATACAGAGTCTTAAAAAGACTGGTACTGGTAATCCTGTTTTCGTTTTAGATGAAATCGACAAAATTGGGAATAGTCACCAAGGTGACCCCTCATCTGCATTGCTAGAAGTATTAGATCCAGAACAAAATAACGATTTTCATGATAACTTTTTGGAAGTCGGTTACGATTTATCTAAAGTTATGTTCGTAGCAACAGCCAACAATCTTGCGACAATTCATCCTGCTTTGATAGATAGGATGGAGATCATTAACGTTAATGGATATACAGTGGAGGAAAAAATTGAAATTGCTAAACGTCATTTAGTCCCTAAACAGATTTCCGAACATGGAATTAAAAATGAAGATATCAAGCTTGGAAAACAGCAACTTGAAAAAATAATAGAAGGATACACAAGAGAATCAGGTGTTAGAAACCTTGAAAAACAGGTTGCTAAAGTAATTAGAAACATTGCTAAGAATATTGCGATGGAAGAAGACTATGACGTTAAAGTCTCCAATGAAGCCCTTGAAAAAATATTAGGACCTTCCCGCCCAAGAAATTCTTACGAAAATAATGATGTCGCTGGTGTTGTCACAGGTTTAGCATGGACCAGTGTAGGTGGTGAAATCTTATTTATAGAGTCGATTTTATCTAAAGGGAAAGGAAACCTTAGCATCACAGGTAATTTGGGTAAAGTGATGAAAGAGTCTGCCACTATTGCCATGGAATACATAAAATCCAATGCTGAAAAATTTGATTTAAATTCAGATATTTTCACCAATTATAACGTTCATATTCACGTTCCTGAAGGGGCAACTCCAAAAGATGGACCTAGTGCAGGTATAACGATGTTAACTTCCTTAGTCTCTCTATTTACTCAGCGTAAAATCAAAAAGAATTTAGCCATGACGGGAGAAATTACTTTAAGAGGTAAGGTACTTCCTGTTGGTGGTATAAAAGAGAAAATTCTTGCTGCTAAGCGAGCTAAAATTAAAGAGATTATTTTATGTGAAGATAATCGTAAGGATATTGAGGAAATCAAAGAAGATTATCTCAAGGGACTTAAGATTAATTATGTAAGTGAGATGCACGAAGTTTTAGACTTAGCTCTTCTGAAGCAAAAGGTAAAAGACGCTAAAATTTTATAGTTTACTCAAGCTTTAATTTTGAAAACCAGATGATTCAATCATCTGGTTTTTTTATGGTTGATTTATTTCAAAATAAATTACATTGCAAAACGTTTCAATACTGAGCAGCATAGACTTTAATGAGATTCAAACTATTTTTCTTACTATTTATTTGCAGTCTAACTTGGTCTGCTAAGGCACAAATTGGTGGTCAAAATACCTATCAATTTTTAAACTTGCCTGTTTCTCCAAAAGTTTCAGCTCTTGGGGGAAAAAATATTACCTCCTATTCATCTGACCCTTCAAATGCAATGGCAAATCCAGCCTTAATCAATTTTGATATGCATAATCAAATGTCAGTGAATTACATGAACTATTTTGCAGATGTCAATTACGGAACTGCCTCTTATGCTTATGATGTTGGTAGAAGAACTCAAATCATTCAAGCTGGGGTGACTTTTATTGATTACGGGAGTTTTGAAGGATTTGATGAAGCTGGAAATTCAACGTCAGAATTTGGTGGGTCTGAAGCTGCATTATCCGTAGGATATTCTAGGCGAATTGGCAGGTCTGATTATTACGTAGGGGGAAATCTCAAACTCATCTCCTCTAGTTTAGAGCAATATTCATCTTTTGCGGGAGCCGTAGACCTTGGGGTAAGTTATATTTATCCAGAATGGGATTTAATTATTTCTGGTGTGGTGAGGAATTTTGGAACTCAATTTAAAGCCTTTAACGATGTAAGGGAATCAATGCCTTTTGAAGTTGTTCTAGGAATTTCCCAAAAACTAAGAAAAGCACCAATCCGATGGCACGTTACTTTGGAAAACTTGCAACAATGGAATCTAGCATTTCGAAACACTGCCAGAGATATTGAAGATTTAACTGGAAACGTAACTGCAGACGATCCTAGTTTTATCAATAACGCATTTAGACATACTATACTTGGTGCAGAACTATTTCCTGATGGAGGATTTAGCATTCAACTGGGCTATAATTTTAGAAGAGGTGAGGAATTAAGAATACAAGATCAAAGAGCGTTTTCTGGTCTTACGGGAGGAGTGAGTATTAAATTTAATAAATTAAGGTTTAGCTATTCTTACGCAAGATTCAATAGAGCGGCAAGTTCAAGCTTTTTTGGATTGAATATAAATCTTCAATAATCAATCATCATCCCTTATAAAATCAGAAATAAAATAACTTATAGTCTTTCCTATAGCTTTATCTTTTGAAGCATCCGCTTCACATATGTGAAAGTAATGAACTTGTTCTTTTTTGATGAGTTTAATAAAGGTTCTTATGTCTCTAATGCTAAATCCAGATGGTGTTTCTGCGCTAGAATTCATTCCGCCAATAGCATCACAATCCAATTCGAAACCAAAGGTTCCATTTAAGAAATCGACTCTGTTTTTTAGCCTGACGCATTTATCCAGTGTCGTAAGGTGCAAGCCATCTTCGTATAAAAAATAGTTGATAACCTTTTTGTGGTCCATAAAGTCAAAAATTTCTTGTGACGTATAGTTCTTATGCAGACCAAACACATGGTATTTATTTAAATAGTTCTCCTCAAAGGCATACCTAAAGCCATTGCCACTGTGCCTGTAATCTGGGATTCTTAAATCGGTATGGGCATCGATATTTAAAACATTTATTGGTTTTTCTAGAGCAGTAGAAGTCCCTTTTATAATGCCATAGCAGTTATTATGACCACCTCCAATTACAATAGGAGTTTTGCCCGACTCTATGATAGCTTTTACTACCGCAGTTACCACACCGTCTATTTTGGTAACAATGTCTCCTAATTGCTTTTTATAATTTTCAGATTTGGGATTTAAAGATTCTGCTTCTTCATAAAAACTACTACAATTTATTTGGCCAAGGAGAACAAGGTTGACTGGACGATTGAATTTATTATTTTGAATATTCAATAAGTAAGATAAAACATGTTGAAATGTTTTTGAAGTTCCTGGTTTCCCGAAATTGGCTATAACTCCAAGATCCTCTGGTACTCCAAATAAAACATATTCAGCATCACATCTAGCAAGTTGATCTAGTTCTGAAACCGTTTCAACACCTTCACCAAACTTTGTTTCGTTTTCTCTATGTTGAATGAACTTAGAAATATCTGAGGTATTAAAAAAAGTAAAATTTTTCATAGATTAAGAAATAAGTTCTCCAGAAATCCAAACGCTTTCAATACAGTTAGAACCAAACGCGTAGGGAAGGGTACGGTAAGATGGAATTTTTTTGGTGATGATAAAGCTAGCTAGTTTTCCTCGAGTAATACTTCCTACTTTATCTTGTAAGTCCATAGCAAAAGAAGCATTAAATGTGGCTGCATTTATAGCTTCTTCTGGTGCTAGTTTCATTTTAATACAAGCTAAGGCAACAATAAAATTCATATTTCCTGAGGGTGAACTTCCGGGATTAAAGTCGGAAGCCAAAACTAAAGGTAGATTATTATCTATGATTTGTCTACCTGGAGTATAAGGGATTTCCAAAAAGAAAGAGCATCCTGGTAAAGCTACAGGTATTGTATTTTCTTTTTTTAAGGCTAAAACATCATCTTCAGTCAATTCTTCCAGGTGATCTACAGTAAGTGCGCCAGGCTCTGAAGCTAATTTTACTCCTCCAAAACTATTAAATTGGTTAACGTGTATTTTAGATTTTAAGTTGTGTTTTTGACCTGCTTTTATCAATCGTTCCGTATCCTTTAAATTAAAATAGTCTTTTTCACAGAAAACGTCAATATAATCAGCTAAACCTTCTTCAGCAACTCTGGGTAATATAGTATCAATAACCATGTCTACGTAAGCATCTTTTTGATCTTTATACTCTTTAGGAACAGCATGAGCGGCAAGGAATGTTGCTTTAATTGGAAGTGTATAATTATCTTTTAAGGCTTTGATAACCTTCAACATTTTTAACTCAGCATCCGCAGTAAGTCCGTATCCAGATTTTATCTCAACAGCACCTGTCCCCAGCTGCATAATTTCCTTTAGCCTCACTTCTGTTTCAGCATATAATTTTTCAAAACTAGTCGCTTGTAATTTTTTTGCAGAATTGAGAATTCCTCCACCTTTTTGAGCGATATCTTCATAAGATAAGCCATCGATCCTATCTGCAAATTCGTCTTCTCTATGTCCGGAATAGACTAAGTGAGTATGTGAATCTACCCAAGTGGGTAAAATAAACTTACCGCTACAATCTATGACTTCAGCCGTAATTGTATCAGGAGCAGAACTCATAGATCCGTAATCTATAATTTTATCTTCTTTTATGTGCAAAAATGCCATGTCTATCTTAGGGAGATTCGACATACTTTCTCCTTTCAGGATTTTGCCTCCAGGGTCCCTTACTTGTAAAAGAGATTTGATATTTATAAATAAATGTTCCATAGTTGGTAAATATATAAAAAAGTGTTAATCCTAAAATTAAACTACTCTCAGTTTTAAGTTACGGGTAAACCGATTAAATTTGAGGAAAAAAGAAAATGCAAAAAGGCTTAAATACAATTTGTGTTCATAGTGGTGACGTAGAAGACACCATCTATAAAGGAGCTGTTTCTCCACTATATATGTCTACAGCTTATGCTTATGAAGGTTTAGAAACTTCTATCTATCCTAGATATTTTAATAGTCCCAACCAATATTATTTGGCTAAAAAAATAGCTGAATTGGAGCATGCTGACTCCGCCCTTATATTTGGTAGTGGAATGGCAGCCATCACTACAGCTATGTTGAGTGTACTGGAATCTGGAGATCACGTTATCCTTCAAAATCAGATTTATGGGGGAACTCGTAATTTTATTATTGAAGAATGTCATCGCTATGGAATAACTTACGATTTTATCGATGTGAATAATTGGACACTTTTGGAGTCTACCGTAAAACCTGAAACTAAATTACTTTATATAGAAACTCCTTCAAATCCCTTATTGGAAATCACAGACCTTAAATTAGTATCTAAATTTGCAAAGGAAAAAGGTATCTTAACAATGGCCGACAATACGTTCGCCAGTCCCATTAACCAAAGACCACTCGATTTTGGAATCGATATTGTTATACACAGTGCCACAAAATATCTTGGAGGGCATAGTGATATTACAGCTGGCGCTGTAGCATCATCAGAAGCTATTATGAATAAAGTATTTTCTAAAGCAAAGAATTTTGGAGGAAGTCTCGCGGACCAAACCGTTTGGTTACTTGAGCGAAGTATGAAAACGCTTAACTTAAGAGTCAAACAGCAAACCCAAAATGCCATGGATATAGCAGAGTTTCTTGAGAATTCTGATTTTGTAGATAAAGTGTATTATCCAGGCTTAAAATCCCATCCTCAGCACCAATTAGCTAAAGACCAAATGTTAGGTTTTGGAGGAATGCTATCTTTCGAATTAAATGAAAAGCGTGATACTGTCAAATTCTTTGACTCTTTAAAAATGATTAAAAACGTTTTGAGCTTAGGAGGAGTTGAGAGTACGGTTTTATCTCCAGAAAAAACATCTCATTCTTTGTTGACTGCAGAGGAACGCCATACTCAAGGCATTAAATCTAATCTTATACGTTTTTCTGTAGGTATTGAAGATACTCAAGATCTAAAGCAGGATCTATTAATGGCATTTTCTTCAGATCATTAGAGAAAATTCTGACTATAGACTAAACTTATCTAGCTATAAGAATAGATGTTAAACTTCCACGTTAAAATCTACCTTATGTTATACTTTTGTACTAAAATTAATAACAAATTAAAACAGAAAAATATGTCTATAGTAGGAAAAAAATTTCCAGATTTAAAAGTAAATGCCATTGACGAAATGGGGGATACTTTTGAAATTAATATATTAGAGAAAGCAAAAAAAGAAAATAAAAAAATCGTGCTTTTTTGGTACCCTAAAGATTTTACTTATGTGTGCCCAACAGAATTACATGCATTCCAAGACGCCTTACCAGAGTTTGAGAAAAAGAATACTATAGTAATAGGAGCATCTTGTGATACCGCAGAAGTTCATTTTGCTTGGTTAAGTACTCCTAAAGATAATGGTGGGATTGAAGGTGTTACATACCCAATTATTTCAGATTCCAACAGAAATTTAAGTTCTAGATTAGGTATACTAGACATCACCAATGAAAGATATGACGATGAGGATGGACATCTTACAGTAGATGGAGATAATGTTACTTATAGAGCAACCTACCTAATCGACGAGGAAGGAATGGTATTTCACGAAGGTGTAAATTTCTTTCCAGTAGGGCGTAACGTCAATGAATTCTTAAGAATGATTGATGCATATACTCACGTTCAGAAACATGGAGAAGTTTGTCCTGCAAACTGGGAAGAAGGTAAAGAAAGCATGAAAGCAGATAGAAAAGGAGTTTCTTCTTATTTATCTAGTAACTAAATAATTTTAGCTAGGCCTCTCTAGGCCTAGCTTAACTTAAAATCATAAATTATGTTTCAAGAATTAGATCAAGATAATTTGGCAGATTCTCTAAAAAATAACGATACAGTTGTTGTGCAATATTCAGCAACATGGTGTGGGAATTGTAGATTGATGAAGCCAAAATTTAAGAAATTAGCAAATGAGAATGAAGGTATTCTATTCATTATGGTAGACGCAGAAAAATACCCTGAATCTAGAAAATTGGCGAACGTAGATAACTTACCAACTTTTGCGACATTTAAAAATGGAGAATTTAAAAATCAAGTTCAAACTAATAAATTTGAATCTTTAAAAGAATTAGTAGATGAAGTTACCAGTAATTAAGCATTTTCAGAAAAATAACGATGCTCAGAAATTAGAGCATACTATTGAGGTTTTAGAATCTTTTTGTGAACATAGATCAGTAACAGAAGAAGAGATGGACCTTATAGGTGAAATCATAACAAATATTTCTGGAGCTATAGAAATGGATAAGATGGTTAAAGATGGCCTGTCAGAAAAAGACGCAGCCAATACATTTGCACAAAGAGTCTTAGGTTCTATTGACCAATAAATTTTATTTTAATTTTAGATTAAAAAAAGAAACTGATATTCAGTTTCTTTTTTTATTTGTGACTATTTTAGACCTTCACAATTAATTAGTTTAGTTAATGAATGTTTAGCAAGAAAATAATAGTTGAACGCTTAAAATCTCTTGTGTTCGCTTCTAAAGGGTTGTGGATATTGGTTTTAAAAGAAGACAGTTTTAAATATCAACTTTTTGGTTGCCTTTTAGCTATTTTAGCTGGTTTTTATTTTGAAATTTCCAAAGCGGAATGGTTAGTTCAATTGGGTATTATGGCATTGGTTTTAGGTCTAGAAGGATTAAATACAGCGATAGAAGAGTTAGCAGATTTTGTCCAGCCTAAACGGGATGAGGCTATAGCAAAAGTGAAAGATCTTGCGGCAGGGGCAGTTTTGATTGCAGGTCTATTTGCATTTGTTATAAGTTTGGTGATTTATATTCCTTATTTAGTCGCACTATTTTGATTAGTTTAAGCGTTTAATATTTGTATTTTTGTCTCGTACGATAATAATTCTATGACTAAAACTAAACGTCCTACTAAGTCCAAGACTAAACAAATTAAACATGAGGATAAACTCAGGGTTTCTAAGCGGACCAAAATTATTTTTGGAAGTTTTCTTATTCTCTTTGCAATAGGATTATTCATTTCTTTCGTTTCTTATTTCTTCAATTGGCAAGCAGATCAATCCTTAATGGCTAATGCCTTAGATAGAACCGAATCTTCTAATAATTGGCTCAATAAGTTCGGAGCTTATATAAGTCATTCATTTATTTACAAGGGCTTTGGTATATCTATATTGAGTCTTCCCGTCATGCTCTTGGTTACGGGGACATATTTATTTCTGAATTTAAAATTATTTAAACTGAGAACTTTATGGTTTTGGGGGGCATATCTCATCCTATGGTTTTCACTCCTTTTAGGATTTTTCGCTTCTTCCAACCCTATTTTAGGAGGTGTAGTTGGCTTTGAACTGAACGATTTTCTTCAAGATTATGTCGGTAAACTTGGAGTTATACTTATTTTGATTTTTATGCTAATTATTTATTTGGTTACTAGGTTACACCTCACTCCAGATGCTTTATCAAAATCGTACACAAAGCAAAAGAAACAAGTTAAAGATGAGGTTTCTGAAGTCGAGTTTCAACGTAATACTGCTTCAGAAAATATAACCAAAGAGGTTGAAATTGCTACCCAAAAAAATAATCAAGACTCTACAAAAGAGTTTAATGTTGATAAAGATGTAGAAATTGAAAACTCTTATAGTGAGAAAACTCAAAACGAGTCTAAAGAAGAAAAAGAGAAAATTTTTATAAAACCTGAAGCTGAAGACGATGTTGAGATGGAAGTAGAAACCACAGAAGATGAGGAGGAAACTGACCAACTGAGCCGAAAACTTGTTGAAGATTTTGGTGAATTTGATCCTACTTTAGAGCTTGCAAACTATCAATTTCCCAGCATAGATTTGCTCAAGGATTATAATTCTGGTCGAGGAATTACTATCGATCAAAAAGAATTGGAACAGAATAAAAATAAGATTGTAGATACGCTTAAGAATTATAAAATTGAAATTGCCCAAATAAAAGCTACCGTTGGTCCTACAGTTACTTTATATGAGATTGTTCCAGAGGCTGGCATCCGAATTTCAAAAATTAAAAATCTTGAAGACGACATTGCCTTGTCTCTTTCTGCCCTTGGTATACGGATCATAGCTCCAATCCCAGGACGGGGAACAATAGGAATAGAAGTTCCTAATCAAAACCCATCGGTTGTGCCCATGCGTTCAGTTGTTGCCTCCAGTAAATTCCGAAATGCAGAAATGGAGCTACCAATTGCTATGGGTAAAACCATCTCCAATGAAACCTATACAGTAGATCTTGCTAAAATGCCACACTTGCTCATGGCCGGGGCCACCGGGCAAGGTAAATCTGTTGGTTTGAACGTCATATTGACGTCTCTTCTATATCAAAAACATCCTGCTGAGGTGAAATTTATATTAGTAGATCCTAAGAAAGTAGAGTTAACTCTTTTTAATAAAATTGAAAGACATTATTTAGCCAAGCTTCCAGATACTGAAGAGGCTATTATTACAGATAACACAAAAGTGATTAACACTTTAAATTCATTATGCATCGAAATGGACAATCGATATGATCTCCTTAAAGATGCGATGGTGAGAAACATCAAAGAATACAATACAAAATTTAAGGCTAGAAAATTAAATCCAGAAAATGGACATAAATTCCTTCCTTATATTGTGTTAGTCGTCGATGAATTTGCAGATTTAATTATGACTGCTGGTAAAGAGGTAGAAACGCCAATCGCAAGATTAGCCCAATTGGCAAGAGCGATAGGGATACACTTAATTATCGCAACCCAAAGGCCTTCTGTAAACGTTATTACAGGAATGATAAAGGCCAACTTTCCAGCCAGAATGGCATTTAGAGTTACTTCGAAAATTGATTCAAGGACAATTTTAGATGCTGGAGGTGCAGATCAGCTTATAGGTAGAGGAGATATGTTGTTTACCCAAGGTAATGATTTGATTCGTTTGCAGTGTGCTTTTGTAGACACCCCAGAGGTAGAGCGCATTACAGACTTTATTGGCTCACAAAAGGCCTATCCCGATGCTTATCTATTACCCGAGTATTCAGGAGATGACTCTGGCATAGGTGTTGATAATAATATCGAAGATAGAGACAAGCTATTTAAAGATGCTGCGGAAGTTATCATTACGGCACAGCAGGGCTCGGCATCTCTATTACAAAGAAAATTAAAGCTTGGTTATAACAGAGCTGGAAGAATTATTGATCAATTGGAAGCTGCAGGGATTGTAGGTCCTTTTGAAGGAAGTAAAGCCAGACAAGTTTTAGTTACAGATTTTATAGCTTTAGAAGAATTACTTAAAAACGAACAAAATTCATAATCCATGAAAAACATTGCACTATCAACTCTTATTTTATTTACTTTTTTCTTGAGTCATAGCATAGTAGCCCAAGATGATCCTGTTGCTAAAAAACTCGTGAAAGAGGTTCTTAATAAAGTAGAATCTTACGATAATTTAGTCATTGACTTTAGTTATACTCTAGAAAACCAAGAGCAGGATCTTAAACAAGAAACCAGAGGAGATGTAAGCATAAAAGGGGACAAGTACGTTTTGAACTTGATGGGAACAACTCAAATTTTTGATGGAAATAAAATATATACTATTGTTCCTGAAGACGAAGAAGTGACTATTTCCTCATACGATGAAATGGATACAAATCAAATTACTCCTTCTAAAATGTTGACCTTCTATGAAGAAGGATACCGTTACAAAATGGATATTATCCAGGATGTAAAAGGAAGAAAAATCCAATATGTGGAATTGATTCCTATGGATTCAAAAAATGAAATGAAGCAAATCCTTTTAGGAATAGATCGACAAACCAAGCATATTTTTAACTTAATTCAGGTTCAGCCTGGGGACACAAAAATTGAGTTCCGAGTGACTAAGTTTAAAACTAACGAACCGCTTTCAGCTAATCATTTTGAATTCCAAAGATCTAAATATGCGGATTATTATATCAATGAATTAGACTAAAAATCAAGTATTGAAAATTTTAGACCGCTATATTCTAGTATCTTTTGTAAAAACATTTTTATCTGTTTTTACAATTTTGATGCTTATTTTTATTCTTCAATCGGTTTGGAGGTTTATTGAGGAATTTGCTGGTAAAGACATCGACTTGGAAATCATTTCGAAGTTTTTACTCTTTTTGCTTCCCAACCTTATTCCCATGGTTCTCCCGTTAACCATTTTGCTTACGTCCATCATGACTTTTGGGAGTTTTGCAGAGCAATATGAATTTGCAGCGATGAAGTCCGCTGGCATTTCTCTTCAAAGAGCTATGCGAAGCCTAATTGTATTTATTCTGCTTTTAGGTGCAGTCACTTTTTATTTTGCAAATACTGTCATTCCCTATGCTGAAGGGAAGGTGTTGAACATGCGTAAAAATATTGCTCAAGTAAAACCTTCTATGGCTATTATAGAAGGGGCTTTTAATGATATGGGAAATATCAACATAAAAGTGAATAAAAAAAGTGGACCTGACGGTCGTAATCTTGACGATGTCATTATTCATAAAAAATCAGAGAACAGAGTTGGAAATTACACAGTGATAAAAGCAGATCATGGCGTATTGGAATCTGCAGAAACTTCCAGTGTTTTATCTTTAGTCTTGTACGATGGAAACTATTATGATGAAGTCCCCACAAAAACTTACCAGCAAAAGCTAAAGTCACCCTTTGTAAAAAGTGCCTTTGATAAATATGTTTTGAACATAGATTTATCAAATTTCAATGATGTAGATCTTGATGATGAGAGCTTGAAACATCCTTACAAGATGCTAAATACAAGTGAGTTAAAAATTCAGTTGGATTCTTTTTCAGCTGATTATGTAGAAGGTAGGGTACGGCTTAATAGATTAATAAACCAAAGGAGTGGTCTTCAAAGAACTTTAAACTCAACTATTAAACTTGATAGTTCTAGCAAAAGAAAGATCAACCAAACTAGTGCAGACCGAATAGGCAGGGATTCTATTTTAAATGCAGATCAAGAAAAAGATAGCCAATACAGTGTTTATAAAGATTTTTCTATAGATAGTTTGTTCTGGGAATATCCTTACAGACAGAGATCTCAAATTTTTAATGTTGCTACAAATTCGGTCAACAGTATTACCCCACAGATCATTTCCAAAAAAAATCAGTTTAAACAAAAGAAAATCCTTTTGAATAAGATGGAAATGGCTATGCATAGTAAATATGCTTTGCCTTTTGCTTGCATTATTTTATTTTTCGTAGGAGCTCCTTTAGGGGCCATTATAAGAAAAGGAGGGCTCGGATTGCCAATGGTTGTTGCTATTATAGTGTTTTTGACCTATCATTTTATAGGATTATTTGCAGGAAATAGTGCAGAAGGAGGAAGTTTGTCTCCATTCTTGGGGTCTTGGTTATCTACTATTATTCTTTTTCCTTTGAGCGTTTACTTAACTTATAGAGCAACAACTGATCAAGGATTTGTGAATCTAGATTTTATAGCTGTTCCTTTAGATAAGTTGGTAAAAAATATAAAATCAAAAGTTTTTAATATCAGAAAAAAATAAAAATGAAACATAGTAAAATACGATTGGATTCTATACAAGAAGCCATAGATGATGTAAGAGCTGGAAAAATCATTATAGTGGTGGATGATGAAGATAGAGAAAACGAGGGCGACTTTTTGGCAGCGGCGGAGAAGGTAACTCCAGAGATAATCAATTTTATGGCCAAGTATGGAAGAGGTCTTATTTGCTCACCCTTAACTGAAGGACGTTGTAAAAAATTAAATCTCACCACTATGGTTGGTAATAATACCGATCCTATGGAAACAGCGTTTACAGTTTCTGTAGACCTTAGAGGTAAGGGAGTGACTACAGGTATTTCTGCAGCAGATCGGTCTAAAACTATAAAAGCCTTATGCAACGATGAGACACGGCCACATGATTTAAATAGGCCTGGACATATCTTTCCACTCATAGCAAAAGAAGGTGGTGTTTTACGAAGAACTGGGCACACAGAGGCTTCTATAGATTTTGCTAGGCTTGCTGGTTTGAAACCTGCTGGGGTAATTTGTGAGATCATGAATGAAGATGGAAGTATGGCTAGACTTCCAGAATTAGTTGAAGTCGCGAAAGAACACGACCTAAAATTAGTTTCTATTGAGGATTTAGTAGCCTACAGAATGCAGCACGATTCTCTTATTGAAAAATCTGAGGATTTTGAACTGAATACAAGATTTGGTCAATTTAGATTAAGAGCTTATCATCAAACTACAAACGATCAAGTTCATTTGGCCTTGACTAAAGGAACTTGGAAGATTGATGAGCCTGTTCTAGTGAGAATGAATTCAACTTTAGTAAACAGTGATATTTTAGAGACACTTACCAATAATTCTGATCAAAAGCTTGACAGCATGTTTAAGCAATTGAATACTGAAGGCAAAGGAGCTATAGTTTTTATAAACCAAGATATACAAGGGTTTAATTTAATATCCAGGCTAAAGGCACTTAAACTAAATCAAAGTGAAGGTGATATTGCTAAAGCACCTAGAGTAGATATGGATCAAAAAGACTTTGGTATTGGAGCTCAAATTTTACACGATTTGGGAGTTCATAAAATAAAATTGATGTCCAATACAAAACATAAAAAAAGAGTGGGGATAATAGGGTATGGCCTTGAAATCATAGATTATGTAAATTATTAACTTTCTATGAAAATAAGCGATACAAAAAAGCCCACCGGAAAGTGGGCTTTTTCATTAACTAAATTTCTATTTAGACTGCGTATTTGTTATCTTCTACAATCTTATCAGCAATAATATTTCTAAGCTCAACGATATTTGGGTAGTTATCATACTTCGTGAAACGCTTTAATCCCATGAGCATCATTTTTTGTTCATCACCCTCAGCAAATGAAATAATACCTTCTTTAGCTTTTTCATTGATTTTATCAACAGCTTTATAAAGTCTCAACTTAGCCATGGCGATTTGAACTTTTTGAGATCCTTCTCCATAACGCTTTGCGTTTTTTTCCACTCTCAATATAGCTGATTCCGCCATATACGTTTCAATTAAAATGTCAGCAGAAGCCAATAAGATCTGTTGATGTTGATCTAATTCTTCACCATACTTTTGAGCAGCACTACCAGCGACCATTAAAAAAACCTTTTTCAATCTCTTAAGCATAGACTTTTCTTCAGCAAGAAGCTGAGTGTAGTCTGGAGTTTCAAAGGATGGAATTCCAGTTAATTCATCAGCCACAGCTTTTGCTGGTCCTAATAAGTCTACATGTCCTTTCATCGCCTTTTTAATTAGCATACCTACAGAAAGCATTCTGTTGATCTCATTGGTACCTTCATAGATTCTTGCTATTCTCGCATCTCTCCAAGCAGATTCCATTGGAGCATCTGCAGAGAATCCCATACCTCCATAAATTTGAATACCTTCATCTGAACATTTTTGAATGTCTTCAGAAACAGCAACTTTAAGAATAGAGCATTCGATAGCAAACTCCTCTACACCTTTTAGCTCGGCTTCTTGATGTGAGCTCCCATTTTCCTTTCTTAGGTTAATTCTGTCTTCAATATTTTTTGAAGCTCTGTAGCTTGCAGCTTCATCTGCGTAGATAGACATAGCCATTTCAGCTAATTTGGAACGAATAGCACCAAATTTTGAAATAGGGGTATTGAACTGGACCCTCAAGTTGGCATATTCTACTGCTGAAGTTAAAACTCTACGTTGAGCATCTAAGCATGCCGCAGCAAGTTTAATTCTACCAACGTTAAGTGAATTCATGGCGATTTTGAAACCACCGTTACGTTCACCTAATAGGTTTTCTGCTGGTACTTTAGTTTCGTTAAAAAAGACTTGGCGAGTAGAAGAGGAGTGGATTCCCAACTTTTTCTCTTCATCACCCATGGAAATTCCATTTTCTAAATCTTTTTCTACAATAAATCCAGTGATATTTTTATCGTCTTCAATTCTAGCAAAAACAATAAATAAATCACAGAAGCCTGCATTAGAAATCCACATCTTTTGACCTGTAATCTTATAATGCGAACCATCTTCAGATAAGACTGCTTTAGTTTTTCCTGAATTTGCATCAGATCCCGCTCCTGGTTCAGTCAAACAATAAGCTCCAAACCATTCACCTGTGGCTAGTCTTGGAATATATTTTTTCTTCTGCTCCTCAGTTCCATATAAAGTAATAGGTAAGGTTCCAATTCCTGTATGAGCACCAAACGCTGTAGCAATAGAACCTGTTGCACCTGAAATATAATCACAAACCAGCATCGTCGATACAAAATCCATTCCTAGACCATCATATTCCTCGGGAACTGAGACGCCAAGAAATCCAAGCTCTCCAGCTTTTCTCATAATTTCTTTTGTTAAATCGTAATTCTTCTTCTCGAATTCTTCCTTTTTAGGCCATATCTCTCTATCAACAAATTCCTTTACAGAATCTCTCATCATCTTTTGCTCATCAGAAAAATCTTCTGGAGTAAAGACATCTTCAGCCTTCGTTTCTTTCACGATGAATTGACCACCACGGATCATATCATCAATTTTTTCTTTTGTTTCCATTTTTTCCTTTTTTTAGATTTTAATATACTTCATAAATTCCAGCAGCACCTTGGCCTGTACCTATGCACATGGATACCATGGAATATTTATTTTTTAAATTTCTTTTTTTCATTTCATCAAAAATTTGGACAGATAATTTAGCTCCTGTACAACCCAATGGATGCCCCAAAGCAATGGCACCTCCATTAACATTAAGAATATCTTTATTGATACCCAATTCCCTGATGACAGCTAAAGATTGGGAAGCAAAAGCTTCGTTAAGTTCTATAAGCTCCATATCTTCCAATTTTAAGCCGGCTTGTTTTAAAGCTTTTGGGATAGCTTTTACAGGACCTATTCCCATGATCCTTGGTTCAACACCAACAGTGGCGTAACTTACCATTCTAGCAACTGGTTCAAGATTTAATTCTTTAACCATGTCTTCGCTCATTACCATTACAAAAGCTGCACCATCACTCATTTGAGAAGAATTTCCAGCAGTAACACTTCCACCTTCTTCAAACACAGGTCTCAATCTGTTTAGAACCTCTTCAGAAGTATCTGCTCTTGGACCCTGATCCTGATCTACAGTGTAAGTTTTAGATTGTTTTTTTCCATTAGAATCTACAAAGATGTCTTCAACTTCTATAGGAACAATCTGATCTTTAAAGCGGTTATCTTGTTGAGCTTTTACCGCTTTTTGATGGGATTGGTAAGCAAATTCGTTTTGATCTTTTGCGTTAATTTTATATTTCTCTGCAACAGCCTCTGCTGTTAATCCCATTCCCCAATAGTAACTTTCATTTCCAGCTTTAGCCGTTTCATAATTGGGTACTGGTTTATAGCCTCCCATAGGGATATAACTCATGCTTTCTGCACCACCTGCTATAATACAGTCTGCCATTCCGCTTTGTATCTTGGCTGATGCCATGGCAATAGTTTCAATACCAGAGGCACAATATCGATTGACAGTTACCCCAGGTACTTCCTCAGTTTTCAAGCCCATAAGAGAAACTAATCTCCCCATGTTTAAGCCTTGCTCTGCTTCTGGCATAGCATTACCAACCATGACATCATCTATTCTAGATTTATCAAATTCGGGTAATTGCTTCATCATATATTCTATGGTTTCAGCGGCAAGGTCATCTGGTCTTTTAAAGCGGAACACCCCTTTAGGAGCTTTTCCTACTGCAGTTCTATATCCTTTTACTATATATGCTGTTTTCATTTTCCTATCCCTAACCCTTTCCAAAGGAAAGGGGATTTTAGTGGGTATTTTTTTAGTTAATATTTAAAACTTAATATCTTTAAGTCTTCCCTTTGAGAAGATTTAGATGCTTTTTAGTTTCTCAAGGGTTTACCTTTTTTAATCATATGTTGTAAACGCTCTAAGGTTTTCCTCTCGCCGCATAGCGATAAGAAAGCTTCACGTTCTAGATCCAAAAGATACTGTTCAGAAACATAATTAGCTTCAGAGAGATCCCCTCCAGACATGACGTAGGCCAATTTGTTTGCGATTTTTTGATCATGCTCACTGATATATTTTCCAGCTTTCATTTGGTCCGTTCCAACCAAGAACGTCCCTAGCGCTTGTCTACCAAGTACTTTAATATCATTGGTTTTGATTGGTTGACTATATCCATTTTGAGCCATGAGTCTTGCCTGTTCTTTAGCGACAGCCAATTGGCGATCTCTACTTACAACAACTATGTCTTTTCCTTTTTCAAGAATATTTAGATCATAAGCTTCGTACGCAGACTTGGCAACTTTAGCCATTCCTATGGTCAAGAAATTTTCACGAAGTCTATTCAGTTCTACATCATCTTTCTGAAAAGTCATAGCAGCTCTTCGGGTCATCTCTTTGGAACCTCCACCGCCAGGAATAACTCCTACGCCAAATTCAACTAATCCAATATAAGTTTCAGCGTGAGCTACAACTTTATCTGCGTGCATGGATAATTCACATCCGCCTCCAAGTGCCATTTGATGGGGAGCTGCTACTGTTGGTATAGAAGAGTAACGCATCCTCATCATTGTGTCTTGAAAATATTTAATGGCTGCATTTAATTCTTCATACTCTTGTTCTACAGCAAACATGAAAATCATTCCTATGTTTGCTCCAACTGAGAAATTATCACCGGTGTTTGAAATAACAACTCCGTCATAGTCTTTCTCTGCAATATCCATAGCAGCGTTTATACCATTAAGCACATCACCACCTATAGAATTCATTTTACTTCGGAATTCAATGTTTAGAATTCCATCGCCTAGATCTTCAGCAACTAAATCTTTATTACTGAAAACCTCATGACTTTCTCTAATATTATCAAGGATGATAAAAGCATCTTGACCAGGTATTTTCTGATGAGATTTTTGATCTATATCATAAAAATAAGTCTTGCTTGATTTAATGCTATAAAATGTTTTTTGATTCGACTCTGAAAGGTTATGTATCCAATCTGCAACCTCAAAACCTTCATCTTTCATCAATTGAATTCCTTTATCTAAGCCAATAGCATCCCAGATTTGAAAAGGACCATGCTGCCAGCCAAATCCAGCTTTCATAGCATCGTCTATTTTATATAAGGTATCAGTGATTTCCGGGATTCTATTTTGAACATAAGCGAATAAGGCTGCGAAATTTTTTCTATAAAACTCACCAGCTTTATCCTTACCCTCAATTAAGACAGGAAATCTGTCTGCAACAGCATCAATCGATTTCGTTTTTTCTAAAGTATCAAATTTGGCAGATTTCCTATCTCTATAGTCTAAGGTTTCCAAGTCCAAAGATTTAATATCGCTAGAGCCATCACCATTTCTTATTTTTTTATAGAAACCCTGACCTGTTTTACTACCCAACCATTTATGCTCCATCATTTTTTCGATGAAACTTGGTAGTTTAAATAAGTCATGTCGCTCATCTTTTGGAACGTTATCATATAGACCGTTAGCAACATGGACCAATGTGTCTAATCCAACAACATCTACAGTTCTAAACGTTGCGGATTTAGGTCTTCCAATAACTGGTCCAGTAAGTTTATCAACTTCTTCAATTGTCATATCCATATCTTTTACCATATGAAATAGACTCATAATGCTGAAAATACCAACTCGATTACCAATAAATGCAGGAGTGTCTTTAGCAACAACTGTTGTTTTTCCAAGAAACTTTTCACCATATTCATTCAAAAATTCCAACACTTCTTTTGAAGTATCTGGTCCTGGAATGATTTCAAGTAATTTTAGGTATCTTGGTGGGTTAAAAAAGTGAGTACCACAGAAGTGTTTTTTAAAATCGTCACTTCTACCTTTAGTCATAAATTTTATAGGAATCCCAGACGTGTTCGAAGAAATTAAAGTGCCAGGTGTTCTATGTTTTTCAAGGTTTTCAAAAACTTGTTGTTTGATATCTAGTCTTTCAACAACAACCTCAATAATCCAATCTGAATCTTTAATTTTTGAGATATCGTCTTCTAGGTTACCAGTTTCAATTCTCTTTGCAAAATCTATATGATATATAGGAGAGGGGTTTGACTTGAGTGAAGTTTGCAATGCATCATTCACAATTCTATTTCTAACACTAGGATCTTTAAAAGTTTTTCCTTGTTTTTCTTCCTTTTCAGTAAGTTCGCGAGGGATAATGTCCAATAGAAGGACTTCAACTCCAATGTTTGCGAAATGGCAAGCTATACCGCTACCCATAATGCCGGAACCAATCACTGCGACTTTTTTGATTCTTCTTTTCATATACGTTTTTAAATTTATGCTTGTTTATTATTGATGAAAATCATTTTTTCTGAAATGAGTTCATTGATTTTATCTGTCACTTTTATAAAGGTGTTTAAATCTTCTTCTGAAATATTGTCCTTTATGGCTTCATTAAATGAAAGAACCACATATTTAGAAAATTTCCTCATCTCTACTCCAAAATCTGTGAGATGTATAAGAACACTCCTACCATCGTTTGGATTTTTTTCTCTAGTGATCAATCCTTTTGTTTCCATGGTCTTTAGTGTTCTAGACAAACTAGTAGATTCAACTCCCATTTTAGGTCCTAAAGCAGTTGATGGAGTACCACTATCAGGATCTATGCTTAATAAAGCAAAGCCTGTAGCCATGCTGCTCCCTTTTTTGTTAGCTTCTTCATTATACATTTTAGTTACAGCAATCCAAGTTGACCTTAATATATAATCAATCGTTTTTTCTTTCATAATCTATTGTAGATATCAAATATAGATAAATTTATTATGCATGCATAGTAAATTTATTTTTTTCTGTGAACTTTTTTATTGAGTCATAATTTTTCTTTTGTCATAACATAAAGAGAAAGAGTCCTTTACCATTGAATTCAATTTTCTTGTAAAGAAATTGCATTATTGATTAGGTTAGAAGGGAAAAAAGGTTGTAGTTTTGCACTCCGCTAAACGAGGTATTGGTAGTGTCGCAGAGGCGGAAGTTCTTTACAAATTGGGTTATAGATTTTGTAAAATAAATTTTGATTTCGGGTTATTGAAGTTCTTTAAAATAAGATTTAATTTTTTCACTAAACGGCTTGTTAGGTTAAAAATAAGTATTAGTTTTGCAACCGCTTAGAGAAGCACACGGGT
>Ga0307979_1000074_pt1 | contig 59949 bp, 55 predicted proteins | sample OrgLakmetage1058_FD_201833 | JGI IMG/M metagenome (GOLD analysis project Ga0307979, IMG submission 201833) | Saline water microbial communities from Organic Lake, Antarctica - #1058 | ecosystem: Environmental > Aquatic > Non-marine Saline and Alkaline > Saline | place: Antarctica: Organic Lake...
TCTGTTCACATTAACGAAATTTTTAATAATTTGCCACTGATTATCGGTCAGATTAGTCTGATAACTTTTCATATCAATATGTTTTATTTGGTTGATAATCATAAAGATATGGATAATATTCAGGCTATTCGACTGATAATTATATTGTTATGAACATTTTTATTAACAATGTATTTCTCTCTTAATAAATCAAAACAGTTTCTTAATGAAAAAAACATCAACCATGTCTTACGTCAGAATCTGGCTCTATTGCGTCTGGGGGACCAAAAGAAAACAAAAGTTAATATCTCAAACTCTCCACCAACAGCTCATCAGCCATATCCGCGGAATGGCTGACGAAAAAGAGATATACATCGACACCATCAATGCACATCAGTATCACGTTCATTGCCTGATATCCCTGTCAGCTACTCAAAGCATATCAAATGTGATGAACCAAATCAAAGGAGAGTCCTCGTTTTGGATTAATAAAGAAAAGCTTACAGGAACAAGGTTTGAATGGAGTGACCGGTATTTCGCGGTATCAGTGAGTGAATCGCATATTGAAAGAGTGACAGCATACATCCGTAATCAGCAAAAGCACCATAAGAAGAAGACCTGGGAAGAGGAGTATCAGGAGTTTGTTAAGAAGTATGGCTTTGAGGAATTGACGGCCTAAAGGCCAGATGGTGAGTGCTTAAGTCAAACCCCCACCGTAAACGGAGGGGTTAGTGAAGAAGCTGTCTTGAACAAACTTCTTCCTTTAGGTTGGAGATTTGGTAGCTGCCCAACTTTCCCCGGGCCTCTATGTCAGCACTCCCATGGGCATGGTTGAGAATGCCGCGTCAAAAGAACGTAGTTGTTATATGACCCTTGCCGTAATTCCCATCGTAAACGGCGGGGTTAAAAAAAGGCTATTGCCTGCCGCATTACTAACCTCGCCCTTTAGGGTGAGGTTGACGAGGTTACACTACTCATCACCAACACTTCTCTCGATTAGCGGGTCAGTATTGTTATGTTTTTTAGAAATTTGTAAAGTGGTTTTAAAGCCTTTAAAAAAAAATCACAAAAAAAAGTGCTCAAAGTGTATTACTTTTGGCTATTTTCGGGATATATAAGAGGAAGATATTTTATTAATAATGTAAATAGGTTTGGATAAAAAAATACGTCTTATTTTAAGTCTTGTATTTCTATTTGCAGCATTATTACATGCGGGCAACAGTTGCTATGGTGCCCGTGAAGACACCATAAGCCTGAAGAAATATGCTAAAGTGGCGGAAAGACTGCAGGGCGACCAGGATGCTGTAAAGTATATCCATCGCGGACTTCGTCAGGCGCAAACTGAGCAGCATTATTACTATCAGCTGTTTTTCACCATTCAAATGGGCGATTTTTACCGCATGATGAATATTAATGATGAGGCTATGAGTTACTACCTCCAGGCCCTCGGGTTATCGGATATCGTTGCCGACTCCTCGATGACTATTGAAGTGCTCAACGGTCTTTCGGACATATACATCACTAATAACATGCCGGAAAAGGCTAAACAATTCAACAACCGATCCGTCAATATGCTCGATAGCCTGACAAAACCGGCATTGGCTGCCAGGAGTTACGAAATAAGGGCAAAAATATATTATGAGCAGAAGCAGTGGTATAAAGCTTTGGATGCGGCGGAGCAGGCACAAGCTATTTATGCACAGCAGCACAATAACGAAGGAGTTATCAGGCAATGGCTAATGATGGCCAGGATCTATGAACAAAACAATGTGCAGCAAAAAGCAGAGCATTTTCTGAAAAAGGCTCTCAGTACGCTTGATGAGATCGATTCAGGAGAAATCCATATAGCAGTTTTTAGCGAGAGGGCCTCATTATTCAGGGAAATTGGCGAGTTAGACAGTGCCCTTGCCTACCTCAACAAAGGCATCGCTATTTCCAGGGCTGAAAGCCTTTTAAAGGACGAAGAGGAGCTGTTAAAGAAAAAAGCCTCCCTTCTCGAAACAATGGGTAAAACAGACGAAGCACTGAGGGCTTATCACCGCCGCCTTCAATTGCAGGACACTATCGGCGAACAGGAGATGCGCCGCAACATGCAGCGCCTCGAGGTGCAGTACCGCACCGAAAGGCAGAAGGCCAGGAACAAGCTTTTACAGGAACAGCTTGAGAAAAAAAACGAGACAAGAAATATTTTAATTGTGGCCAGCCTGATGCTGTTGGTAGCATTGGTGGCCTTAATTGTTTTCAGGCGTTATAAGAAGCAGCAACGCGTTAGTGCCAGCCTGGAGTCGTTTAACAATGAACTGGAGCGCAGGGTAAGCCAAAAAACCCGTGAGCTGGAGATAGAGATGGAGGAGCGCAAAAAAAAGAGCGAGGAGGCGCAAGCGGCACAGAAAAAAGCCGAAGAGTCTGACCGTCTGAAAACAGAATTCCTGCAAAACATCTCACATGAAGTGCGCACGCCCATGAACCGCATTTCAGGATATAGCGACATGCTTGCAGAGATCAGTGAAAATGCGGAAGAGCGGGAATATGCCGCTATCATTAAAAAAGATACTGAACGACTGCTTAAACTGATTACAGATATTATAGAGCTGGCACAGCTGGCATCAGAAGATATCCAGCCTGACTTCTCAGAAATCACGGTGAAGGATTTTTTCAGAAGAATCAGAGCGCACCACACCCCGGAATTCCCGCAGCAAATCGCCTTCAGGGTGATTATCCCGCAGGAATTGGAAGGCCAGAAAATATATACCGACACAGGCCGGCTGCAAAAAGTTTTTGGCCATTTAATTGGCAACGCATTAAAATTTACCAAAGAAGGGTATGTGGAGCTGGCAGCCGGGCGCAATAAAGATAATTTCACCTTTACAGTGGCCGACAGCGGCGCCGGTATCGACGGCGACAAGCTGGATTTTATCTTCGACTATTTCAGGCAGGTTGACGGCTCCAGCACAAGGTCTGCCGGAGGAGTGGGAGCAGGCCTTACCCTGGTAAAGCACCTGACAGAGATTCTTGGGGGTTCCGTTTATGTGACTAGCACAAAAGGGAAAGGAACTACAGTGAGCCTCACTTTTCCATGGCGGGCACTGCAAAAAGAAAGCCTCAAGCAAAAACAGGTTGCCCATCACAATAAAAGCACTGATATGCCATGGCAGGGAAAGCATATTGTGGTGCTTGATGACCGGCTGTCGAATGTGGAATTCATCAACGCCGCACTTAAAAAAACAGGCGTCACCATCAGCCGGAAACACTCCGCCGAAGAGCTGCTGAAAGATCTTCCGGAGGGAGCAAAAACAGACCTGGTCATTATCAATAACAAAGATTATAAAGTCTCTGAAGAGCAAACAGCGCAGATTAAAGCATCCAACTACACCCTGCCGGTAATCATGCTCACGGCAGCCACTGCCGACTTCAGCCCGCTGGAAGCGGTGGCCGACGAAGTGCTCACCCTTCCGGTGTCATACAAAGTGCTGCTGGAACGTATCTCGAAGGTCTTTAACAACAACCGGCATTAATAATCCGGATCGCTGCTCTGCACCATCTCCTTAGTAGATAGCAAGCCACATGCCGCTTCAATATCCTGTCCGCGCGAAGCCCTGATAGTTGTTTTGATCCCTTTTTTGATAAGCTCATCGCGGAACCATTCGATAGTGTGGTCATCAGAACCTTCTAAGGGAGTGCCAGGGATAGGATGAAAACGGATAAGGTTGATGCGGGCCCTCAGCCCGTGAAGCAGTTTGGTAATCTGATTCACATGCCGCTTCTGGTCGTTATATCCTTTAAACATGATATACTCAAAAGACACCCTTCTTTGCCTTCCGAAGTCATATTCATGAAGCGTATCGATAAGCTGCTGTAATGAGTAAACATTTTCTATAGGCATCAGCTTACGGCGCTCATCCTCAAAAGGTGTGTGGAGGCTGATAGCCAGATGGGCATTCGAGTGTTCAACAAACTCCTTCATCGCCGGCACCACACCTATGGTAGACACCGTAATTCGTTTAGGACTCATCCCCAGCCCCCACGGGGAAGTAAAAATCTCTACGCTCTTCATCACCTCTTTGAGGTTATCGAAAGGCTCGCCCATACCCATATATACGATATTCGTCAAATGGTTACGTTCCGGAAGGCTCAGCACCTGGTTCACAATCTGTCCTGCCGTAAGATTACCCTGAAAGCCCTGCTTACCGGTCATACAAAAGAGACATCCCATTTTACAGCCTATCTGTGACGAAACACATAAAGTATTCCTTGTCTCTTCAGGGATGTAGGCCGTTTCAATAAGCTTCAGCGGCCCGTAAGGGTAGAGATATTTTTTGGTGCCGTCAGTGGAAATACTCACCTTCAGATGACCCGTGAGGCCTGCCTCAAAATCACTTTTTAAGACTTCACGAATCTTTTTAGGAAGATTGGTCATCTCATCAAAAGCAGATACATTCTTTTGATAGATCCACTCGGCAAGCTGCCGGGCTGTATATTTAGGCCACCCCCGCTCTTTAACAATCTCTTCAAGCTCTTCCAGTGTCTTTCCAACTAATATCTCTTTTGTCTGTTCCATTATACAATGCTACTCTTGGTGCAGGCTCTCCCGTACCGGATCTCTCCGCTCCGGAAAGCGAATAACCTATCTGTTAAAAATATATTTCAGCGAAGATGTTATCGAAAGCAATGCCTTTGTTAATGAGGATATCCCTGGCTTCCACTACCATCTCCGAGCTTCCGCAAAGGTAATACTTATATTCGGTCGGAAGGCTTTCTATCGCTTTCAGGTAATGAGTCAGCCGGCCCTCATAAACGCCATCGCCCTTTTCGCGCGTGCAACAGCGAATGTAATTATCACCAAAGAAAGGTTTGAATAAATCCTTGAAGTAAAAGGAGTCCAGGGTTCTGCCCCCGTGGATGAGGGTCTTGTTGCGGGCCAGTCCCGAAAGGTACATGGAATAGTATGGCGCTATCCCGGTTCCGGAGGCAATCCAGCAGGCAGGTTCCTCACTGCCATAAAACGTCCCGAAGGCGGAGGAAGCAAAAATCTCATCCCCTTCTACCAACTCAGCCAGCCGGGGCGTAAGAAAACCTCCGGGCACCACGATATAAAGGATACTCATCTCGTTTTCCTGCTCTCCGCTGGCAATACTGTATAACCGGGGTTCCACACCCGGAACAACACCCACAGCCACCGTCTGACCTGCCTTGAAAGCTCCCGTTTTTTCAAAGGAGAGGTAATAAACTCCCGGAGCAATTTTACGATTGCCAATCACTTTCTTCTTATGCAAAACCACCTGTTCGTTCTCAGGAATCATTAGCTCAAAATTTTTAACCGTAACACTTGCGGGATAAGAATTGTTTTCCTGCCGTTTTCCAGCTCCAAAACTCATCAAAAACATAATGGATGCTGCCATACGCATATTGGTTTTGTTCACGAATATATAATCTGTATTTCATGTCGCTAAAAACCGCCTGGCCCCTGCACCGCGGCTTCCCCCGGTAAGGACCTGGCCGCTACCAGAAAGACATACCATGCTAACATCCCATAAAAATATGAGGCGCGATAGTCTGTATGAAAATTTTCGGGCATACAGCAAATAGTAAAAACCGGAATAGCGCTTATTTTTGTATTTTAGCTCCATCAAAAAAAAATCCATTAAACAATTGGAACATGATTTTTTTCTATAAGGGCTCTCCTGGTTATTACGCTGTACAGGCCGTTTCAGCGCTCTCTGATAACGATAAGAAAAAATTACGCTGGCTCTTCGGCAATGCCGATATGGTGAAACGAACAGAAGTGGAAGGTACTTTTACAGGGCCCCGCCGGGAAATGGTTACCCCCTGGAGTACTAATGCTGTGGAGATGTCCCGCAGCATGGGTGTGGAAGGCATTGCACGCATTGAAAAGTTTATGCCGGTTAAAGAGGAGACGCCTGAATACGATCCGATGCTTCAGGCGGTATTTCACGATCTGGATCAAACACTTTTTGACATCCACGCCACGCCGGCGCCTGTTCTTGATATTGATGACATTGCGGCTTACAACAAGCAGGAGGGGCTGGCTCTCAGCGACGACGAAGTAGAGTACCTCATCAATGTAAGCCGCCGCACAGGGCGCAGGCTTACCGACAGCGAGGTGTATGGTTTCGCCCAGGTAAACTCGGAGCACTGCCGTCATAAAATCTTTAACGGTACTTTTATCATCGACGGAGAAGAGAAACGCGACTCCCTCTTCTCGCTAATCAAGAGCACTTCAGTAAAAAACCCCAACAATATTGTCTCCGCCTACAAAGACAATGTAGCTTTTGTTTTGGGTCCCAAGGCACAGCAATTTGCCCCCGCCAAACAATCAGAATCAGCCTGCTTCGAACTTCGCGAGATAGACACGGTTCTTTCGCTAAAAGCCGAGACACATAATTTCCCTACCACCGTAGAGCCTTTCAACGGCGCCGCCACAGGCAGCGGTGGCGAAATCCGCGACCGCATGGCGGGAGGAAAAGGAAGCCAGCCTATTGCAGGCACTGCGGTATACATGACCTCCTACCCCCGCACACAGGATAACCGCACCTGGGAGAAAGGCCTTTCCGAGCGCCCCTGGCTGTACCAGTCGCCGGAAGACATCCTCATCAAAGCCTCTGATGGCGCCAGCGATTTTGGCAACAAGTTCGGGCAGCCGCTGATTAGTGGTAGCCTGCTCACCTTTGAGCATCAGGAGAATGAAACGCATTACGGCTATGACAAAGTAATTATGCTTGCCGGAGGTGTAGGCTTTGCCCGCAAAGACGACAGCCTTAAAGAGAAGCCCGAACCCGGCGACATTGTGGTAGTGCTGGGCGGCGACAATTACCGCATCGGGATGGGTGGCAGTGCCGTATCGTCGGTGGATACGGGAGAGTATGACAACAGCATAGAGCTCAACGCCGTGCAACGCTCCAACCCCGAAATGCAGAAGCGTGTAGCTAACGTCATCCGCGCTATGGCCGAAAAAGGTATCAACCCTGTGGTATCGGTACACGACCATGGAGCTGGAGGCCACCTGAATGCCTTGTCGGAGCTGGTAGAAGAAACAGGAGGAAGGATAGACATCCGCAAGCTGCCCGTGGGCGACCCCACCCTTTCTGCTAAAGAGATTATAGGTAATGAGTCGCAGGAGCGGATGGGATTAATTATCAGGAAAAAAGACTTGGCAGAGCTGCAAGCTATAGCACAGCGCGAACGCGCTCCTTTTTTTGAAGTAGGTGCAACAACCGGCGACCATCGACTGGTATTCGAAGATAAGCTGGGGGGCAAAAACCCTATCGACCTCGACCTGATGGATATGTTCGGGAAGCCACCCAAAACAGTTCTTGAAGATAAAACCCTGAAGCACTCCTTCAAAGCACTGGACTATGAAATCAACAAGTTTGAAGAATACCTGCAGGATGTGCTGCAAATAGAAGCGGTTGCCTGTAAAGACTGGCTTACCAATAAAGCAGACCGTTCGGTAACGGGCCGTGTTGCGCATCAACAGTGTGCAGGCCTCTATCAGCTTCCGCTGAACGATGTGGCCGTGGTAGCCACCGATTACCAGGGAGGTGGCGGAATAGCCACCAGTGTGGGACATGCTCCCGTGAGTGGGCTGATAGATGCCGCCACCGGAGGGCGCCTCTCGGTGGCTGAAGCGTTAACCAACCTGGTATGGGCACCCCTGGATCAAAGAATGAAGGGAGTATCGTTGAGCGCCAACTGGATGTGGCCGGCGAAAAATCCCGGCGAAAGTGCACGCCTGTATCAGGCTGTTGAGGCAGTAAGTGAGATGGCACAGGATTTAGGTATTAATATCCCCACAGGAAAAGACTCGCTGTCGATGACCCAAAAATATGGTGATAAAAAGGTAGTGGCGCCGGGAACCGTTATCATCTCCACCATCGGCCAGGTCAGCGACATCAAGAAAATCGTCGGTCCCGTAATCAGCTCCGTGGGGGATAAAACATTATTCTATATCGACTTTTCTGAGGACTCCTTTAAGCTGGGCGGAAGCAGCCTGGCTCAGGTGCTCAACAAAGTTGGCACTGAGAGTCCGGATGTGATCAACCCGCTATATTTCAGGCGGGCTTTCAACACATTGCAGGAGATGATAAAGGAAGGGATGATATCGGCAGGCCATGATGTTTCTGCCGGAGGGCTGGTAGTAACCCTGCTGGAGATGCTTTTTTCCACCACTAAAACCGGCATAGAAGCAGATTTCAGCGCCCTGGAGGGGGATGACCTGATAGCTAAAGCCTTCAGCGAAAAGCCTGCCGTGGTCGTCCAGGCTGTCAACGCCCAAAAAGCAGAGGAACACCTGAATACTTTTGGCATTAAATACACGAAGATTGGAAAAGTAATTAAAGAACGTAACCTGCAGATTCATCACGGAGAAACAGATATTTTGCTGGATGTTGACAGCCTTCGCGACACCTGGTTCCACAGCAGCTACCTGTTAGACGTAAGACAAAGCGGTTCCTTTAAGGCTACAGAGCGGCTGGAAAACTACAAACGGCAACCCCGTAACTTTGTCTTCCCCAGCGACTTCTCAGGGAAATTAAAACAATACAACCTGCTGCCCTACAGAAAACAAGAAACAGGCATTAAGGCAGCCATTATCCGTGAAAAAGGGGTCAACGGCGACCGCGAAATGGCCTATTCGCTTTATCTGGCAGGTTTCGACGTGAAAGATGTTCATATGACCGACCTGATCAGCGGAGCGGAAACCCTGGAAGATGTGAATATGATTGTTTTTGTCGGGGGATTTTCTAACTCCGATGTGCTGGGCTCTGCCAAAGGATGGGCCGGCGCCTTCCTCTTCAACGAAAAAGCACAGGAGGCGCTGAAAAATTTCTATGCCCGTAAAAACACCCTCAGCCTGGGGGTGTGCAATGGCTGCCAGTTGATGATGGAGCTGGGGCTGATTACGCCATCCCACAAAAAGCAACCGCAAATGTTGCATAACGAATCAGGCAAGTTCGAATCGAATTTCCTTACGGTGGATATTACAGAAAACACCTCGGTGATGTTGCGCTCGCTGAGCAATGCACAGCTGGGCGTGTGGGTAGCCCACGGAGAAGGAAAATTCAAGTTTCCTCATGAGGAAGCCAAATACAACATCGTAGCCAAATACAGCTATTCGCAGTATCCGGGGAACCCCAACGGGTCTGACTACAACACCGCCGCGGTAGCCTCGGCAGACGGGCGTCACCTGGCAATAATGCCACACCTTGAACGCTCCATACTGCCATGGCAATGGGCGCTGTATCCCGAACGCCATGATGAGATAAGCCCCTGGATACAGGCCTTTGTTAATGCACGTGAATGGGTGGTAAAGAGTTTAAAATAATTTCATAAATTAGTTGACTTTGTCAATACATTCTATATGAGCATACATAACGAAGCAAAACAAGGAGAAATAGCCGAAAGCGTTCTGATAGCAGGCGATCCGCTCAGGGCAAAATTTATAGCGCAAAACTACCTGCAAGATGCTGCATGCTACAATCAGGTGCGTAACATGCTTGGATATACCGGCTTATATAAAGGAAAGAGAATATCGGTACAAGGTTCCGGAATGGGCATGCCTTCTATGAGTATTTATGCCCACGAGCTAATCAACGAGTATCATGTGCAGCGCATGATGCGCATAGGCACTTGTGGCAGCTTTCAGCCTAACGTTAAAATCCGCGACCTTATCCTGGCGCAGGGAGCTTCCACCGACTCAGCCATGAACAATCACATTTTTAATAACGCCGATTATGCGCCTATTGCCACCTTCGATTACCTTAAAGATGCCTACGCCTATTGCGAAACCCATGATCTGAAGGTGCATGTGGGTAACGTGCTTAGCTCGGATGTTTTTTATGCCGGAGAATCGCCCGTAAATTATTATCAAAAATGGATAGCCTACGGAATCCTTGCCGTGGAGATGGAAACAGCGGCGCTGTACACCCTGGGGGCACGCTACGGAACAGAGGTGCTTTCGGCACTTACCGTCAGCGACAACCTGGTGACCGGCGAGCATGCCCCGGCAGCAGACCGTGAAAAGACTTTTGACAAAATGATGAAAATGGCCCTTGAGGTGGCCTGAAAACAGGAGGATTTATGAAGAAAACAGTTTTAGTAACCGGAGCAACATCCGGTATTGGAAAAGCTATTGCAGAGCGTTTTGCACGCGAAGGACACCGCGTCATCATCACCGGAAGAAGAAAAGAACGCCTGAACAACCTCTCGAAAGCCCTGATAGCGCAGTTTGATGTCGGGATTCTTCCCGTGGCTTTCGATATCCGCGACCGGAAACAGGTAAAAGAAGCTGTAGCAGCACTACCCGAAAGCTGGCAGCGGATAGACATTCTCATTAATAACGCCGGTTTGGCTGCCGGCCTCTCCCCTATCCAGGAAGGGAATATTGATGACTGGGAGCAAATGATTGACACTAATGTTAAAGGACTGCTCTACATCTCACGAGAGATTATGCCGCAGATGACCGCCCGTAAAAGCGGCCATATCATCAATATAGGCTCGGTGGCAGGCAGGGAGACCTACCCGAAAGGGAATGTTTACTGTGCCTCCAAGCATGCTGTAGACTCCCTCTCCAAAGCAATGCGCACCGACATGCTCCCCTATGGGATAAAGGTAACACAGGTGCGCCCCGGACTGGTGGAGACAGAGTTTTCGCTGGTAAGGTTTAAAGGTGATGCAGAGAAAGCAGCTAATACCTATAGAGGATTTGAACCTTTAAAAGGAGAAGATATTGCTGAAGTGACCTATTATTGCACTACCTTACCGCCGCATGTAGTGGTCAGCGATATTGAAGTAACACCCACCGCTCAGGCTAATTCGTTCATAAAAAATATTTAACAGCCACTGAACAACAGGGACATCCACCTGTTTTCCAAGGCCTGTAATAAACTAATGCATATGAAAATAGAAAGGCTTTTTGACCTGCAGGATCATATCCTGCAGCATTTTCCTGAAAAAGAAGACGTCTTTGCAGGAAAAGAAAACGGGAGTTGGCAAAAAATCAGTGCCCGCCAATATCGTGAAATATCGATACAGCTGGCCAATGCCCTGATACATCAAGGTATTGTGCCAGGCGACAAAATAGCCACTATTTCAGGTAACCGCCCGGAGTGGAATCTTTTGGACATGGCTATCATGATTTCGGGAGCTGTGCATGTGCCTATCTATCCCACCATAAGTGAAGCGGATTACAAATACATCCTCAACCATGGCGAAGTAAAAATGGTGTTTGTGGAAGGGAAAGAACTTCTTAAAAAAATAGAGCATGTGCTTCCGCAGATGCCCGGTATTAAAGGTGTTTACACGTTTAATAACATCGACGAATATCCTCACGTGGATAAGCTGATAGCCTCAGGGCAGGAACACGACTACCGCCAGGAGATTGAGAATCGTAAAAAAGCTATAAAAACTGATGACATCGCCACCCTGATATATACCTCCGGCACCACCGGATTCCCAAAAGGGGTGATGCTTTCGCACCGCAATATTATTTTCGATTTACTGGCCATAGAAAAAATACCACCGGTAGATCATACCTGCTGCGCCGTCAGCTTCCTGCCGTTATGCCATGTTTACGAACGGATGCTGAATTACTTTTACCAATATAAAGGCGTTTCTGTTTACTATGCTGAAAGTCTGGGCACCATTACCAAAGATATGCAAGAGGTGCAACCGCAGATAATGTCCACCGTACCGCGCCTGATAGAAAAGATCTATGACCGTATTATGATGAAAGGCCGGAAACTTACAGGCATCAAAAGAGCTATCTTCTTTTGGGCTATCAATTTAGGGCTGCGCTACGAATTTGGTGGCAACGGCTTTTTCTACACGTTACAGCTGAAAATTGCCGACAAGCTGGTCTTTAAAAAGTGGCGCGAAGCATTGGGGGGACGTATGCGCGTGCTGGTCTCAGGCGGCGCAGCGCTGCAGGAGCGTCTGGCACGAAGCTTCTGGGCTGCCAAAATCCCTGTCCTGGAAGGGTATGGCCTCACGGAGACATCTCCCGTCATTGCCGTAAACCACTTCAAAGAAGGAGGACTGAAGTTTGGCACTGTGGGGCCCCCGGTAGAAGGAGTGGACGTGATGATTGATGATGACGGTGAAATTCTGGTGAAAGGGCCTATCATTATGAAAGGTTACTACAAAGCGCCCGAAATGACCAAAGAGGTCGTGGACAAAGAAGGATGGCTTCATACAGGCGATATCGGACGTTTAGAGCCGGAAGGACAGTTAAAAATCACCGGAAGGAAAAAATCCATCTTTAAAACATCTTTCGGAAAATATATCAGCCCCGAACTTATAGAAAATAAGCTGAAAGAGTCGCCGTTTATCGATACTGCCGTAGTAGTAGGCGAAAATCAGAAGTTTGCCGCCGCCCTGATTATCCCTAACTTCGAGCACCTGAAGAATTGGTGCAGCGTCAAAGAGATCCCCTACACCACCGATAAGGAGATGGTGACCCTGCCGGAGGTGAAGAGCCGCATCAAACGCGAAATAGACCAATATAATAAGGAACTGGGGGATACTGAAAAAATTAAGAAGACACACATTTTTGACCATGAATTTGGTGTGCTGTCAGGAGAGCTGACCCCATCGATGAAATTAAGACGTGATTTCATCTGTACAAAATATAAGGATATTATTAATGAGATTTTTTCTTAACCTGAAATGTTATGACAGAAGTTACCCGCATCTTTGATCTGTTAGAGCGCTATAAATCAGAATATAAAAATAATAAAAACGTATTCTCCTATAAAGAAAACGGACAATGGAAAGCCTATTCTGCCGGCGAATACGTAGAGAGGGCCAACCGGATAAGCAGTGCTTTTCTGAATATCGGCGTAAAGCCCGGAGACAAGGTGGTGACGGTGATTAATAACAGCCCGGTATGGAATTTTGTGGATATGGGCCTGCAGCAGATTGGCGCCATTCAAATCCCCATTTACCCTACCACCAGCATAGAGCATTACAAACATATTTTTATAGAGACCGAAGTAAAAGTGGTTATCCTGTCGGAAAAGGCCGTATATGACAAAATAAAGCCCGCCCTGGACGATACGGTGCAACACCTCTACACCTTTGAAAAAACGGAAGACCTGGAGCACTGGGAAGACTTTTTAGCGAAAGGACAAAACAGCCGCGAGGAGGAGATAACAGCATTAAAAAATAAGGTGAAACCCGATGATACGGCCACCATCATCTACACCTCAGGAACCACCGGACCTCCCAAGGGAGTGATGCTGACACACCGGAATTTTATAAGCACTGTTTTGGGTGTTATCGAAATTATTGACCAAAATCCCGTGAAAACGGCTATAAGCTTCCTGCCATTGTGCCATGTCTATGAAAGGATGCTCAGTTATTTTTATCAATATAAAAACATCACCGTATATTATGCTGAATCGATAGAAGCCCTGGGCGACAACCTGCGGGAAGTGCAGCCTGAGATGTTTTGTGCCGTGCCCAGGGTGCTGGAAAAGACCTACGATAAAATTATTAATAAAGGCAGGAACCTTCCGCTGCTTCCCAAGATTATTTTTTACTGGGCTCTGCGCCTGGGAGAGCAATACGATCATCACGAACAGAAAGGATGGTGGTACCTCTTTCAGCTAAAGATAGCAAATATGCTGGTTTTTAAAAAATGGCGCAAAGGGCTTGGCGGGAACTTAAAATTGATTGTTTCGGGCGGCGCCACCCTGCAAAGCAAGCTGGCAAGGACTTTCTGGGCTGCCGGCATCGATGTTATGGAAGGCTATGGACTTACAGAAACATCACCGGTTATTGCGGTTAGTAACTATATTGATAACGGTATTAAAATAGGAACCGTGGGGCCGGTATTGAAGGGAGTACAGGTGAAGTTTGCCGATGATGGCGAAATATTATGCAAAGGGCCCAATGTGATGAAAGGTTATTACCGCCAGCCGGAAAAAACAAAAGAAGTGCTGGGGAATGATGGATGGTTTAAGACCGGAGACATTGGCCATTTAGAAAACGGGCGTTTTCTGAAAATTACCGACCGTAAGAAAGAGATGTTTAAAACCTCCGGCGGTAAATATATTGCACCACAGGTAATAGAAAATATGATGAAAGGTTCTCCTTTTATTGAGAATGTACTTGTGGTTGGCGACAATAAAAAATTTCCGGCAGCGCTGGTTGTCCCTAACTTCTACCACTTGCGCTCATGGTGCAATGTTAAAGGCATCACCTACACTAATGATAAGGAGATGATAGAAAACCAGCGTATCATTGACAGATACGAACGCGAGGTAGCGGAGATGAATCAGCATTTTGGAAAAGTAGAGCAGATCAAAAAAATTGCTTTACTATCAGAGCCCTGGGGTATTGAAACAGGCGAGCTCTCGCCAACCCTCAAGCTTAAGCGCCGTGTGCTCTATCAAAAATATGAAGAAACCATCGAGGCACTCTATGAGGAAGCCTAAAGCCCAACAAAAAGGGCTTGTATCATAAGGTACTACGGTACTTTTCCGGGTTAGCATACATCAGAAAATATTGGGTTCAGTAAAGTTTAGTGGTGCCCTTCTTCATGAAACACGCACGAGCACGAAAGCACGCTTAGCCCTTTTATATCAATTGAAATGCGCCTTTATACCGATTACTATTTGAATTGCGCCTTTAATTCCCCAAGGCCTTTGGCGGGGCAGGTGCTTCGCTCCTTAAGTCTCTTCAAATGATCCCCGGTATTAGTGCAATATTCTGAAAAGCATTTCTCTTAGTAACTCCCCGGAGCGAACACTCTCGTTGTTTAACCCTTTCGCTTTAAGGTCATACGTCCTGAGCTCATGCATCACTGCCGAGAGCTTTTTTGCAGGATAATTGTTGGCCGCTTTTTTATATTTTGGAACAAACACCGGCGGAATGCCCAGCCTGGCAGCCACGCCCTGGTTAGACTTATCGGTGAGAAAATGATAGACAAATAACTTATTGAAATACCCGAAGAGCATAGCGATAACTTTAATGGCAGGATACTCCTTTTCATTGGCATTAAAGTAATTAACTATCCTGTAAACCTTCATCGCATCCTTTTCGCCTAAGGCATCCTGCAATTCAAAAATATTATAATCTTTACTGATGCCGATATTATGCTCTATGTCATTCTCGTCTATCTCCTTTTTTTCAGGGATATTAATAAGCATTTTATCCACCTCATTAGCTATTTTCCCCAGATTGTTGCCCAGATATTCGCTCAGCAGGTGCGCACTTTTTGTATTGATGTTATACCCGCTGCTTTTCACGTAGTTCATGATCCAGGCAGGAATTTTATTATCATACACCGGGTTCGACTCGAATACTACTCCCTTTTTGCCGGCAAGCTTATAAAACTTTCTCCGCTTATCAATCTTTTTGTGCTTATAGCACAGCACAAGAATAGAGGTAGGCACCGGATTTTCCATGTAGGTCTCCATCTTTTCAATCTCTTTGATATCCTGCGCCTCCTTCACTATAATGACATAATAAGGAGCTCCCATCGGATACTGTCTCAGCCTGCTGGTTAGCTGTGCAATATTAACATCTTTCCCGTAAAGCACCGTTTGGTTAAAATCTTTCTCCCCCTCATCGAGCACATGATCCTCGATATAATCTGAAATCTTATCAATATAAAAAGGTTCTTCGCCATGCAGGATATACACCGGGTGGTAGATTTTATTTTGCAGCTGCTCTATGATCTTTTGATACTCCATAACTTCCTATAAGATATCAGGGTCGAAGTCAAACTTCAGGTGCTTAACTGTCTGCCTATTATTGATTAGCTGACGCAGCGAGTCCACGCCAATTTTAAGGTGCTCTTCGGCAAAATTACGGGTAATCACACGATCTTTCTCTTCCGTTTTCACCCCGCTGGAAATCATAGGCTGGTCCGATACCAAAAGAAGCGCCCCGCTGGGTATTTTATTGGCAAACCCCACGCTAAAAATTGTAGCTGTCTCCATATCAATAGCCATAACACGAATATCTCTGAGGTAATCTTTAAACGCTTCGTCATGTTCCCACACCCTTCGGTTAGTAGTATACACAGACCCTGTCCAGTAATCCCGCCTGTGTTCCCTGATGGCGGCAGAAATAGCTTTCTGCAGGTTGAAAGCAGGCAGTGCAGGCACTTCTATCGGGAAATAGTCATTGGATGTTCCCTCACCACGTATGGCAGCTATGGGCAGAATCAAATCACCCAAATCATTCTTCTTCTTTAACCCGCCGCATTTACCTAAAAACAAGCACGCCTTAGGCTTGACAGCGCTGAGCAAATCCATAATTGTAGCTGCGTTGGCACTGCCCATACCAAAATTGACCATCGTGATATCCTCTGCCGTAGCACTGGGCATAGGCCTGTCAAGTCCTTTTACTTCAACATTCATAATTTCGGCAAACTTATTAATATAGTAGGCAAAATTTGTCAGCAAAATGTAGGATCCGAATTGGGAAGGTTCTGTACCGGTGTAACGGAATAACCAGTTCTTAACTATCTCTTCTTTCGTTTTCATGCTTTTTATGCAAAATTAAAGAATAATTTATTTTTGACATAAGTAATGTTTGTAATTTTGACTTTTTAAGGTGTATTATCAATGGCAGAATTTCCCACACTAAATTTTCCTCCTGTTCAGCTGAAGATAGAAGAGCAGGAAGGAATTGAAAAGATACTGGATATTGTGAGAAGGAAATATGTAACCCTCACCCCCGAAGAGTGGGTGCGGCAGCATATCATCCATTACCTCATAAAATATAAAGAGGTGCCGGTATCATTGATGGCGGTGGAAAAGTCTTTCAGGGTTGGTCGCCTTATTAAAAGATTCGACCTGGCCGTATACAACAACCAGGCACAGCCTGTGATGCTGGTAGAGTGCAAAGCGCCCTCATTAACTTTAAACCAAAAAGTTATCGATCAAACTATCAGGTATAATATGAAGTTACATGTTAATTTCCTCCTCATCACCAATGGGATGCAGCATGCCGGCTATTATATTGATTATCATAATCATAAGACTAAAAACCTTAAAGAATTTCCGGATTACCGGACAATGACGGAAAAAAAAATTAAGCCTGAGTAATAAAATTCATACTAAAACAAGCCTGATGTTCATCAAAGAACAAAAAAAAATTTAAATTTGCACGTATCTCGAAAAGAATAAAATATCAGATATAAAATTCAAAAATAAGCGAAATGAACAAAACATTAAAAACTGTCCTCCAAACCGTTTTAACAATAGGTGTTGTGGTTTTGGGCTATCTTGTTTATGAGAGCATCATGGAACCGGTGAGGTTTGAAAAGAAAGTGAACGCGCGCAGCGAACGTGTGGTGCAGAACCTTAAGGATATACGTTCGGCAGAGAGAGCCTACAAAGGCATTTACGATGAATATACCGGATCATTAGACACCTTAGTCGACTTTATAAAAACCGGGAAAATCCCTGTGGTATACACTATCCAGGATCCGGAAGATACCACATTTACCAAAGTAATTACTGACACTATCGATTTTGTCAATGTTGGAGATTCCCTTTTCAAAGATCGCGAAAATTACAATGTCAATAATATCCGGTATATCCCCTTCAGCGGAAAGTCAGAATTTGAATTAGCCGCCGATACCATCAAAAAAGGTGGTGTGGTTGTTGACGTAATTGAAGTTAAAGCCCATTATAACGAATATCTTAAAGGGCTTAATGAACAGCTTGTTATTAATAAAATAAAAAGCCGTAAAGACATAGAAAAGTACCCCGGCCTGAAGTTTGGCTCCCTGAAAGAGCCTTCAACCGACGGTAACTGGGAATAATATTAACATAATGAATGTGCAGTTTGAGCCGGATTTTCAATATATTGACGAAACCCTGAACAGAAACGCACAGGAAAAGTATATTCTATCCATCCAGTTTGCGCTGGATGGATTTTCTTTTTTATTCCTGGATGTTGAGCGAAAGAAGTTTACCGGGATAGAGTCTTACACCTTCCGGAATATTGACAGCGATATCCGTTTTTGTAAGCTGTTCGATCGTTTTTTTGAAGCTAACCCGTGGCTCAGTGGCCCTTTCAGGGATGTTATTGTAATTTATGAAAGCGCTAAAAGCACTCTGGTGCCGGAACCCCTTTTTGATGAGACGGAGAAAGGCCTTTTTCTGAAATTTAATCATGCCGTTTCCTCCTATGAGCAGGTGGTATCAAACTATCTGCGCAATGTGGAGGCTTACCAGGTGTATACTTTGCCCGACTGCCTTAAATATCGCATCGATAAAATATTCAAACAGAAAAAAATATTGCACCATTCGGTACCTCTTATCGAAAGCATCTTTATCAATTATAAAAACCAGGATCTCAGCAATACTATCTTTCTCAACGTAAGAAAAAAATACATTGATGTTGTGATTTTCAACAACCAGGGGCTTCGCTTTTTTAACTCGTTTTATGCTCCTGAACCCGAAGACATGCTCTATTACCTGCTTTTTGTCACAGAACAACTGGGGTTGAACCCCGAAGAGGTTCAGCTGGTTTTAACAGGCACTATCAAAAAAGTTTCGAATCACAGCGAGTTGTTATACACCTATGTCAGAAATATCATTTTCGATAACCACACACAAGCTTTCGGTTACAGCTATGTGTTTGATAACCTGCCTGCCCATTGCTGTTACACCTTGTTTAACGTCAACGTGGTGCAGGTGTAACCCTGAAAAATAAATACCTTTGCAGTATTCAGAAATGCACCGTAATCTCCGGTGCTAATAAAACAATGTGTGATGAGAATTATTGGAGGAGACAAAAAAAATATACGCATTCATGCTCCCGCCACCCTGCTGGCAAGGCCTACCACCGACAGGACCAAGGAGAGCGTTATTAACATTTTGTGGAATGTTTTTGATTTTGAAGACATCGCCGTACTGGATCTCTTTTCGGGAACCGGCAATATGGCTTATGAGTTTGCCTCGCGCGGAGCTATCGAAGTGGTTGCTGTGGAAGAGAATGCAAAAGCGATACAGTTTATCCGCGATACTGCAAAGCGGCTGGATTTTGATAATCTGCGGGTTATCAAATCTGATGTGTTCACCTTTATGATGAAAGATAAAACCACTTATGATGTTATATATGCTGATCCGCCTTATGATATGGAGGAAATTAGTCTTATCCGTGAATATGTGTTTGAGCACCACCTGCTGAACCCCGGAGGCTGGCTTTTGATAGAACACTCCAAACGCGACGATCTCTCAGGGCTTGCCTACCACGCCGAATCCAGAAAATATGGCCGTACGGTACTATCCATATTTAAATTTACCGAATAGCAGCTACTCCTTTTTCAGGTATACCTCTATCCCGGCAGGAATAAAAGGACGGATATCGCCACCATGCTTCAAAATGTCGCGCACAATCCCTGAATTTACGGCGGTATGTTCGGGCTGCGTCAGTAAAAAAATGGTCTCCAATTCCGGAAACATCTGCTTGTTCACCTGCCCTATGCTGCGCTCAAATTCAAAATCGGCCGACGTGCGCAACCCACGGAGGATATACCTCGCCCCCACTTTGCGGCAATAATTTACCGTAAGCCCCTGGAAATTATCCACCTCTATGGCCGGCTCATCGCTGAACACCTGCCGCAGCCATTCTTTGCGCTGCTCTAAAGAGAAAAAATATTTCTTTCCGGCGTTTTCGCCGATGGCTATAATCAACTTATCGAATAAGGGAAGGGCACGCCTGATAATGGATTCATGCCCTATGGTTATTGGATCAAAAGATCCGGGAAAAACCGCTATTTTCATAGTGCTTGCATTGGTTTAAAAGCAAAAGTATTAAAAATCACTGGCAAGGATTACTTTTTTTTAAATAACGCGAGAGAAGATCCTGCAACGAAGCATAGCTGTTGGCCAGATAAGCTTCTGCTTCCTGAAGCGGGATCCATACCACTTCTTCTATCTGCTCCTCATGCTGGGGTTTTAGCGCATCATGCCCTGACGAGCGCATCTCATACCAGAAGGTGGTTTTCAGGATAGTCTTCGCTTTTTGGTGATAGATGTGATAGGTCAGCAGCGGCTCCTGCCCGCTAATCTCAGCCCTTATTCCGGTTTCTTCCTCTACTTCGCGCACAGCGCTATTGGCAACAGCCTCATTCTTTTCAACCTTCCCCTTCGGAAAATCCCATAGCCCAAACCGTTTAATAAGCAATAATTGACTATAGTCATTAAAAACAAGACCGCCGGCAGCAATCATGGAGGTATACGATGCAAAAAAAGCGCGGCGCAACACTTCTTTATCATGGGCATAAACAAGCAGCCGTCCGATGGCCTCCTTCTTCATAAATTCTTCCACCTTTTCCTGCAATGTGGCCTGATCCTTAAAAGCCAACCGGGTGTCGCCGTGGTGCGCTGCAATTTCCTCCTCCATCCCGGCAAGGATAATCAGCTTATGATAATAAAAAACTTTATACATTTGTTTTATGATTTACTCTAAAGAAACAGCAAGGCAAACAGCCCTCTATTTGTTGCAAATAAAAGCAATAAAGCTGAACAATACAACGCCTTTTCAATGGGCTTCCGGCTGGAAGGCACCTATATACTGCGACAACAGGAAAACCTTGTCCTACCCTGCCATCAGGAGGTACCTGCGGGCACAGTTTATACACATCATCCGTAAAGAATATGCCGGAGCCACTGTTGTGGCTGGCGTAGCTACCGGTGGTATAGCCATGGGTGCTCTGGTAGCAGAAGGCCTTGAACTGCCTTTTGTGTACGTTCGCAGTGCTCAAAAAGGCCATGGGATGCAAAATAAAATAGAAGGCGTATTGCGGGACGGCGATAAGGCTGTAGTAATTGAAGACCTGGTGTCTACGGGCAGGAGCAGCCTGACTGCCGTAAGGGCGCTAAAAGATAGCGGAGTAAAAGTATTAGGAATGATATCTATATTTGATTATGGTTTTGATACTGCTGTTCAGAACTTTCTGGATGAGCAGTGCGACCTGCTGTCGCTTGCCGATTATGACACACTCCTGACCCAGGCACACTATGAAGGCTATATCACTTCCAGGGAGCTGGGTTCGCTGGGTTACTGGCGCAAAGCACCAGAAAAATGGGGTGTGGATCAATAAAGATAAACCACCTCTTTAATATCGCACTGGTATGTTTTACTGGCTTCATCCACCAGCTCCAGCATTCCCAGCCCGGTAATGCCTTTGATTTGCGCCACAACTTCTTTGCCCCGGATGATATACCGCTTCCACTCCTTATAACGATATAAACTTTTAAGGTACTGCACCACCAACGGCCCGGGAGACGACAACACCTGCCACTGCAAAAAACTGTCCAGCTTGCCTTGTATCTCCTCCAGCATACTTCCGGGGTGATAGTGTGCCCCGCCTACCAGCTTTAACGAGGTGGGATTGGGTAGTGATTCGGGAAAAGAAGTCTGATTCAGATTAATGCCGGCTCCGATAACAGAAGATAATATCTCCTCTCCCATAATATAATGCTGGATAAGCACCCCGGCAATTTTCTTATCTTCCACCAAAATATCATTGGGCCATTTTATCTGCACATCCCGGCCTGTTTTCGCTGAGATAACATCCCTTAGGGCAATAGCAGCGGCCATGCTGATAAGAAACTGCTGTCTTGCCATAACGTGTGCCGGCGACAGCAGATAGCTAAATGTAAGGCTTTGATCAGGCTCACTATACCACCTATTATCGCCAAGTCCCTTACCGTCCGTTTGTGCTTTTGCTGCAACGATGGTTCTGTCTGTCAGCTCCCGGCGATGATCCATTATGTAGTCATTGGTAGACCCCAGTGCGGCAAACCACTTTATTTTATCATTATTCTTCATCATACTGTTTGTGGTGGCAAAAATAATACGAATACTGCTTCCATGATATCATAAAGAGAAGAGCCTGCGGAATAATACCGATAATCAATTGAAATGAGCCTTTATACCGATTACTATTTGAATTGCGCCTTTATTTCCCCAAGGCCTTGGCGGGGCAGGCACTTCGCTCCTAAAGGCACTTCAAATATGTATCGGCATTACCAATTTCAATATTTCGCTCAAGCTCACTTTGAAATACAATTGGTATAAGATGGCCTCCGCACAACAAATGCTATTTGAACAAGCACAAAAAGATATGAAGTCTGTCATACTGGCAGGGCCTTTGTGATTTCTGTTGTTTAAAGAATGAACAATTCCGGCTGCTTCAGAGTTATCAAATTAACAAAGCACTAATCGAAAAAGCCTTTTGTATTACGGGAATCATGAAATATGCAGACACTAAAACGATGCTCTGCAAGTAACAGTATCAATATTTTTAACTAATTTTGCATGCTTATTGCTATCAATAATATATGACATTGACAAAGAGAGAGACAGATAATAAAACAGGTGTGGAACTTGCAAAAGAATTGCTCCTTGACCATAAAGCCAAAAATGTAGCAATTATCAACCTGAAACCGTTGGAAAATAGTGTTTGTGATTATTTTATAGTCACACACGGAACTTCGGACAGGCATGTGCAGGGGCTTGCAGAAAATCTCGTTGAAGGCATGGAGGAGAAGCAAGACCTCTCGCCATGGCACATTGAGGGCATGCAAAACAAAGAGTGGATATTGATAGACTATGCCGATATCGTAGTACACATCTTTCGCGAGGAGATACGCAACTTCTACAATATTGAAGAGTTATGGGCTGATGCCGAAATCACTTACTACGATGAAGATACAAATAACAACATTTAAGAAATAACCTGATGGCAGAAAACAACAATAAAGAGAATAAAGAAAAAAAATCCAACGGTAACAATCAGCAGGATAGTAAGGGCAAGGTGAACAAGCCCAAATTCAATTTCTACTGGATATACGGAGCAATAATCCTTTTGTTTCTTGCTTTTAACATCTTTAACTGGGAAGGCACCACAAAGGAGACCAACTGGGGTGAGCTTAAAAATATGCTTACAGAACAGGAGGTGAGGAAAATAGTGCTTGTCAACAAAGAGTTTGCTGAAATTTATCTTAAAGAAGAAGCACTCAATAGCAGCAGGCACAATGATGTAGGCGAGAATACCTTTTCGCAGGAAATACCTCACTATATTTACACCATAGGCTCTGTAGACAAATTCTATGAAAATGTGGAGGAGGCCCAAAAAAATGTTGACGACCCCGTTTATATCAATAATGAAAAACGCAGAAACTGGGGCGGAGAAATCTTAAGCTGGATTTTTCCCTTACTGCTTTTAGTAGGTATCTGGTTTTTCTTTATGCGTATGATGAGCCGTGGCGGCGGAGGTGGTGGTGGTCAGCTCTTTAACATCGGCAAATCCAAGGCGCAGCTTTTCGACAAAGAAAACTCCGTCAACGTCAATTTTAAAGATGTGGCCGGACTTGAGGAAGCAAAGGTGGAAGTGATGGAGATTGTGGATTTCCTGAAAAAGCCTGAAAAATATACCAACCTTGGCGGCAAAATCCCTAAAGGAGCCCTTTTAGTAGGCCCTCCGGGAACGGGGAAAACATTGCTGGCAAGGGCTGTGGCTGGCGAAGCCGAAGTACCTTTCTTCTCCCTGTCGGGGTCCGATTTTGTGGAGATGTTTGTAGGCGTGGGAGCCTCCCGGGTACGCGATTTGTTTAAATCGGCAAAAGAAAAAGCGCCGTGTATTATCTTTATAGATGAGATTGATGCCATAGGACGTTCCCGCGGTAAGAACCAAATTACTGGAGGTAATGACGAGCGGGAAAACACGCTGAACCAGCTGCTCAGCGAGATGGATGGCTTTGCGGCCAACACAGGGGTTATTATCCTGGCAGCCACCAACCGCGCCGATGTGCTCGACAAGGCGCTGCTGAGGGCAGGACGCTTTGACCGGCAAATCCATGTGGAGCTGCCAGACCTTAAAGAGCGGGAGCAAATCTTCAATGTACACACAAGGCCTTTAAAGATTTCTGAAGAGCTAAACCCGGAGTTTCTGGCCAAGCAAACCCCTGGCTTTTCAGGAGCGGATATCGCCAATGCCTGTAATGAGGCCGCCCTTATTGCTGCACGTAAAGACAACAAAAATATTACTAAGGCAGACTTTATGGATGCTATAGACCGGATTATCGGCGGGCTGGAGAAAAAGAACAAGATTATCTCTGCCTCCGAGAAAAAGACTATCGCTTATCACGAATCAGGGCATGCTGCAGTAAGCTGGTTATTAGAACATGCTTCTCCGTTGGTGAAAGTAACTATTGTGCCGCGGGGCAAATCGCTGGGGGCAGCCTGGTACCTCCCCGAAGAGCGGCAGATTACCACCTACGACCAAATGCTCGATGAGCTCTCGGCAATGCTGGGAGGACGTGCCTCCGAACAAGTTAACTTCGGGGTAATATCCACCGGAGCCCTCAACGACCTGGAACGCGTCACCAAGCAGGCTTACGCTATGGTGGCATATTTTGGATTGAATGATAAGCTGGGTAATATCAGCTACTACGACTCTACCGGTCAACAGGAGTACTCTTTTACTAAGCCTTACAGCGAAAAAACAGCTGAAGACATTGATGCGGAAGTTCATAAGCTGATAGAGCATGCATACCAGCGGGCGGTGAAAATACTGAAAGACAACAAAAAGAAAGTTGATAAGCTTGCCAGACAGCTTCTGGAACGTGAGGTGATTTTTAGTGATGACCTGGAAAATATCTTCGGTAAACGCAAAGACAAAAAAACGGAAGAAAAAATACCGCGCCTGAAAAAGATTAAAGAAGAAGAAAAAGAAGAGAAGCAGAAGAAGGAAGAAGAGAACAGCGCCCGACAGAAGGAAGAAGCGACGCAGGAAAACCGGCAGGAGCAGCAAACAGAAGAGCCGAAGCAAGAAGAAAAGAGCGAAGAGGAAGGGCAAAAAGCTACACCGAAAAAACAGCAGGGCACTAAAAATACTCGTAATAAGAAAACGGATAAAGACATTGCAGAAAAAGAGAAAAAGCAACAGGACGACAACAGCGATAAGCCTGAAAAAAACAGCTAACCAATAAAACAGAAGTTATATGGAAGATAACTGGACAAAAGTTTATACTTCGCCACAGCAGTTTCAGGTAGAGCTATTAAAAGGACTTCTGAAAGAAAATGACATAGAAAGCGTTAGCCTTAACAAGCAAGACTCCTTCTATCATATTGGTACCATAGAGCTTTATGTTCCCGTTAAGGATGCTTTCAGAGCTAAGCAAATCATCGAAAAAGATCAGAGTGAATAATTTTTTTCTACGACTTACAACAGGAATTCTATACGTTACCGTTACGCTAGCTGCTATTATTTTCAGTCCGGTTACTGCTGCAATACTTTTCTTGCTGGGGGCGCTACTCAGCCAGCATGAATTTCTCAGGACTTTTAAAGGACAAGCCCGGCCTCACCTCTTCCTGGCTGTATTGTCAGGAGCCGTCATCTATTCAATCCTGGCCCTTATTGCCTTAGGAATACTAACGCATAATATGCTCGGATTTCTGTTTCTGCCTGTCCTTTTCGTTTTTATTGCGGAGTTATACAGGAAAAAAGAAAATCCCTTCCTGAATATCGGCACCACACTTATTTCGTTTGTGTATCTGGTTATCCCTTTTGCGTTGTTAAACTTTATCTATGCCTATGGAGGCAGCGCTGGCGGGCCGGATTATACGTTTATCCTCTCCTTTTTCATCATTGTATGGATTAACGACTCCCTGGCCTACCTCACGGGGCTTCTGGCAGGACGCAACAAATTATTCGCCCGCATCTCCCCAAAAAAAACCTGGGAGGGGTTTGCCGGAGGATTTCTCTTCAGCATGGCCGCGGGAGCAGGCTTTGCGTTTTTTTTCGAGAGCCCTCATATCGCTATATGGCTCATCTATGCAGCATGTATTGCTATATTTGCTACTTTTGGAGACCTGATCGAATCAATGTTGAAGCGTAACTTTGAAGTAAAAGATTCAGGGAGCATCCTGCCCGGACACGGTGGAATGCTCGACAGGTTCGACGGTGTTTTATTAGCATCGCCGGCTGTTTTTTTGTACCTTAACTTGATATAATGTGAAAAACATACTTATGAAAATACACCCGGCAGGACACAGCTTAGTTTTTAAGTTTTTACTGCTCCTTTTACTGCTGAATACTTTTGCAGGTATGCTCCTGAAAGGATATGCAGCATTTAAGGTAGTCTTTGGCGGGATCAGTCTGCTCTCGTTTTTCGGGGTTGCTATGTTTTTCAGACAGCCCAATCGTCATATTGAGGCGCTGCCCGATGGCACAATTATTTGTCCTGCCGACGGCACAATAGTGGTGATAGAAGAGGTGATGGAATCGGAATATTTCAAAGAAATGCGGCAACAAGTCTCTATTTTCATGTCTATCACCAATGTGCATATAAACTGGTATCCTGTAAGTGGCGTCATTAGGTATGTAAAATACCACGCAGGCAAATACCTGGTAGCATGGCATCCCAAATCCTCGGAGCTTAACGAGCGTAACAGCATCGTCATCGGCACTCAAAAAGGTGATGTCCTGGTAAGGCAGGTGGCAGGATTTGTTGCCCGTAAGATATACAGCACCGCAGGTATAGACCAAAAAGTAAAAAAAGGGGATCAGATCGGGATGATCAAATTCGGCTCCCGCGTTGATCTGTACCTGCCCCTCGACGCAGAAATTGAGGTAGCACTTGACCAAAAAGTCCGGGGCGGCAAAACTATTATCGGAAACCTTCAGGAAAAACCCGGCATCTAACTGCTGGAATAACGTTACTTCCAAAGAATAAGAGCAGTCCGCCGGCAGAAGCCACAGGGTGAAAAATTACTCCACTTTTCTTTGCGCTCAACACCAGGTTGGAGAGGGGGAGAAACCAAATCCCGCTCGACGCAAGGGATGGTAGCTTTTCTATTCCAGAGTTTCGGAGTACAACTAATGCCGATTATTCATTGAAATAAGCCTTTATACCGATTACTATTTGAATTACCCGTTATATCGAGCGCAGCGAGATAACTCGCAACCAGAACCATTTTCCTTTGCAAAAGAATTAAAATCCGGCCGATGACTCACTCATTGTCATGATGGGCTGTGGGGCTAATTTTATTCTTATGCCTTGAAAAAACGCCGCAACGTGAAACATCCAGGAAAATATGTCCTTTCAATACCCCTTGCCCAATTCGCAGGAATTTCTATTTTTGACGATTCTAAACGCACAGAAATATGAAAAAAAACCCGATTGATTTGTTTCTCAATGGCGTGGAGCGCGTTGGTAATGCACTACCCCATCCTGCTACGCTTTTTGGTATTTTTGCATTAACGGTGCTGGTGCTCTCAGCACTTCTTTCTGCTTTTGGCCTGAGCGCTGAACACCCTGGCACCGGGGAGACCTATGAGGTCATCAACCTGCTCTCGCGCGATGGTGTGCATATGATCCTTGAGAACATGGTCACCAACTTCACCGACTTTGCCCCACTGGGAATTGTTATTGTGGCAATGCTGGGTATCGGGCTGGCAGAAAACAGCGGTTTCATCGCGGTAGTCATCCGCAGCTTGGTACTGTATTCTCCCGAGCGATTACTAACCTTTATCATTGTGCTCGCCGGTATATTGTCGAACCTTGCCTCCAGCGTGGGATATGTGCTGCTGGTGCCTTTGGCAGGAACGATCTTTATGGCCATCGGCCGGCACCCTATTGCCGGAATGGCCGCAGGATTTGCAGGCGTATCGGGAGGGTACTCTGCTAACCTTGTCTTAGGCACTATCGACCCACTGCTGGCGGGCCTCTCGCAGGAAGCCGCAAAGCTTGTGGATCCGGCATATACGGTAAACCCCACCGCTAACTATTTCTTTATGGTGGCCTCCACTTTTCTCATCGCCTTCCTGGGTACCTGGATTACTGAAAAAATTGTCGTCCCCAGACTGGGAAAATATGATAAATCCAATCAGAAAGAAGAGGAGATAGAAAGGCTGAATTCACTGGAGAAAAAAGGCATTAAACGCTCCCTGCTGGTTTTTGCGGGCTTTATGGCGCTGCTGCTGGCGGGGCTGCTGCCCGAGAATGGCATCCTCCGCGGAGAGGATGGTGACTTCCTGCAGTCTCCCGTACTTAGTGGCGTAGTAGCCGTACTCTTTTTGGTGGCCGGACTGATGGGTATCACCTATGGCGTGGTCACCGGGAAATACAAAAACGACAGTGATGTGATGAAGGGAATGTCCGAGTCGATGAAAGCGTTGTCGGGCTACCTGGTACTCGTATTTTTTGCCGCGCAGTTTGTAGAATATTTCAACTGGAGCAACCTGGGAATCATCCTGGCCATTGACGGCGCCAAGCTCATCCAGAGTCTCAATGTAGGGTTGATCCCCCTGGTGATTCTCTTTATCATCTTTGCAGGAACAATCAACCTGGTGATGGGCAGCGCCTCGGCAAAATGGGCCCTGATGGCCCCCATCTTTATCCCTATGTTTATGTTTTTGGGATATACGCCGGAGTTAACACAGGTGGTCTACCGCATCGGCGACAGCGTAACCAATATTATCTCACCCATGATGAGTTTCTTTGCACTGATTATCGTCTATTTCCAGAAGTACGACGAAAAAGCAGGTATCGGAACCCTGGTGGCCACCATGCTGCCATACTCCATCGCATTCTTTATCGGATGGGTCATCCTGCTGATTATCTGGCTTCTTGCCGGCCTGCCCTTAGGTCCCGGCGCCGGTGTACACCTGTAATACTTGCCAACAATATAAAAGGCGGCCAATTCCAGGCCGCTTTTTTTTGTACCTTTAAATCCAAACTTAATGCTATGACCAAAATCCGTGACAAAACAGTGTTGATTACCGGGGGAGCTTCGGGCATAGGCTTTCTGATGGCTGAAATGATGCTGGAAAAACAGGCTGCCCTGGTGATTTTATGGGATATCAACAGCGATAAGCTCCTCCAATCCGCGAAAGCGCTGAAAGGCAAAGTGGTGACCTATACAATAGATGTCAGCGACACCCGCGGAGTAAAGCAGGCAGCACAAGAGGTCATTGCCAAACATGGCTGCCCGGATATCCTGGTCAATAATGCAGGTATCGTAATCGGCAAAGCGTTTATACAGCATCAACACAGCGATATAGATAAAACCTTAGCAATTAATTCCGGCGCCCTGATGCATATCACGCTGAATTTTATTCATGCGATGACACAAAAGAAGCAGGCCCACATCGTCAATATCTCCTCTGCTGCCAGCTTCGTAGCCAATCCGGACATGTCGGTATATGTGGCCAGCAAGTGGGCTGCCACAGGATGGTCGGAGAGCCTCAGGCTGGAGATGGAGCGTGATTATCCGCAGGTGCATGTAACCACCGTAACGCCCTATTATATTGATACCGGCATGTTTGAAGGTGTAAAAACTAACCTGCTAATGCCCATGTTGAAGCCCGAAAAAGTGAGCAGAAAAATTATTGCGGCAGTAGAAAAGAACCGCATCTCTGTGAAAATGCCTTTGATGACAAAACTGACGCCCTTTGTAAAGGGGATTTTGCCGGCACGCGTGTTCGACTGGTTTGCCGGAAAGGTACTGGGAGTGTATGAAACCATGACTACATTTAAAGGAAGGAGCGAATCATCATGACTTACCAAAAATTGTTTAATGAGCAGAAAGCATATTTTGACCAGAACACCACGCGTAGTATTGCTTTCAGGAAAAGCATCCTGAAACAGCTGCGGGAAGTGCTGAAGCGCCACGAAAAGGAGCTGTTCCAGGCCATTGACGAAGATTTTGGGAAATCGGCATTTGAAACCTATGAAACAGAGCTGGCATTGCTCTACCACGAAATAAAAATAACGCTCAGGCATCTGAAAGAGTGGGCCTCGGCAGAAAAAGTACCCACTAACCTGCCTAATCTGCCCGGCAGCAGCCGGATTATTCCCGAGCCTTATGGCACCTCTCTGATTATCGGCGCCTGGAACTATCCCTACCTTTTGTCGCTACATCCTGCCATATCGGCCCTGGCGGCAGGCAACACGGCGGTGATAAAACCCAGCGAAACGGCTCCTGCCACCTCGGCGCTGATGGCGCACCTGATCAACACCAACTTCGACAGCAAAATCCTGTATGTAGCAGAAGGAGGCGTGGAGGAGACCCAGTTACTCCTGTCGCAACCCTTCGATAAGCTGTTCTTTACAGGAAGTCCGCGCGTAGGAAAAATAGTGATGGAAGCCGCTGCCAGACACCTCAGCTCGATAACACTGGAACTGGGAGGTAAGAGTCCGGCCATTGTGTTTCCGGGAGCTAACCTGCAGATGGCCGCCAAGCGGATTGCATGGGGCAAGTTCCTTAATGCGGGCCAGACCTGTATAGCGCCTGATTATGTGATGATTCACGAAAGTGTAAAAAAGAAGTTTCTTAAAAAACTGCAGCAGGCCATCACAGCCAACCTTGGGAAACACCCACAGCAATCCGAAGCCTACACCCGTATCATCAACCAAAAGCATTTTAAACGGCTGCGTGCCCTTATCGACGATGAGAAAGTCGTCTATGGCGGAATAACCGATGCCGCCACAAACTACATCGCCCCCACCGTTATGGATCATGTCTCTTTTGATGATGCTGTTATGCAGGAGGAGATATTCGGCCCTGTACTTCCGGTACTTACATTTAGTGATACCACTAAGATGATTGGGGCAATTAAGAGGCTGCCAAAACCACTGGCACTTTATGTTTTCAGTAAAAATAAAAAAGAGAGCAGGCGTGTAGTATCCGAAATCCCGTTTGGCGGCGGCGCGGTAAATGACACCATCATGCACCTTACTAATCCCCATCTGCCCTTTGGCGGTGTTAACAACAGCGGCACGGGCAGCTATCACGGCAAGGCGGGGTTCGACGCATTCAGTCACCACAAAAGCATCCTAAGGAAGAGCACGCTTTTTGAGCCCTTTGTTAAATACCCGCCCTACACCAGGCTAAAATGGAAGCTTCTGAAGTGGTTGTTAGAATAATCTCCTCCTCCTAACACTGAAAATCAATAGTTTCACAAGTGTTTGGATGGCTATCTGAGGCTGTGATTTGCCTTAGCAGGGATTATCTTTTTCTGAGTTTAACCCGTGGGTGTTCCTAAGCCGCCTAAAAAGAATCTCCTCAGGGTAAAGTGGGCCTGACATGCGGACTGTTATCTGCGGTAGTTCCGCGAGTAGCTGGCGGTGCGGCTTTTCGATTTATTTTTAGCAGCAAAGTAGGCCTGCTTTTTTTCCTGCTTCTCTTTCTCAACAGCTTTCTTCTCCTTATCATTCATGGGCTTTTCCGTTTGCGGATAAGGATGCCCGGCAACGGGCTCTATTTTTTGCTTAATCAGTTTCTCAATATCCTTCACATATCCGTTTTCTTCGGGCTCACAAATAGAGATTGCAGTACCTTCGTCGCCGGCACGCCCCGAGCGGCCAATCCTGTGCACATAAGTCTCGGCCTCATTAGGGATATCGTAATTGATCACATACTTAAGCTTGTCGATATCGATACCTCTGGAAGCCAGGTCAGAAGCCACCAACACCCTGATTTTCCTTTCTTTGAACTGCGCTAATGTCTTTTGCCTTTGGTTCTGAGATTTATCACCGTGGATAGCTGCCGCAGGAATATTCTCCTTTTTTAGATTTTTGACAATCTTATCAGCACCATGTTTGGTGCGCGAGAAGAGCAACACCGGGTCAATATCATGGTTTTTGAGGATATGCAATATCAAGTCCTTCTTGTTCTTTTTATTGGTATAATAGAGGTATTGCCTGATAGTGTCGGCGGTGGAAGACTTCTGGCTCACCTCCACCTTTTTGGGGCGGCTCAGGATTTTCCCGGCAAGGTCTACAATATTTTGAGGCAGGGTTGCCGAAAAGAACATCGACTGCCGCTTTGAAGGAAGCACTGCGATAATTTTACGGATATCATTAATAAAACCCATATCAAGCATCCGGTCTGCCTCATCCAAAACAAAATATTCGATGGAATCCAGGTGGATATACCCCTGGTTCATCAAATCCAGTAACCTTCCGGGTGTTGCCACCAGGATATCCACACCTTTGCTGAGGGTGGCCGTCTGAGGATTCTGCTTGACACCTCCGAAAATGACGGCGGTCTTCAATCCTGTATATTTTCCATATGTTCTGAAGCTATCATCAATTTGTATGGCCAGCTCGCGTGTGGGCGTGATGACCAGGGAGCGGATTTTACGCTGCTTGCGCCTGTTATCATCAAGATAAAGGTGCTGCAGGATAGGGATAGCAAAAGCAGCGGTTTTTCCGGTGCCGGTCTGGGCGCTTCCCAGCACGTCGTGCCCTTGTATTAGTAACGGAATAGTCTGTTCTTGTATGGGGGTGGGTGTGGTGTATTCTTCTTCTCTCAGAGCCTTTAAAAGAGGCTCAATAATATTCATTTCTCTAAATTGCATTGTTGTAATTTTTATCCCCGGAATTGTATTTTGTAACAGAAGCCTTGCGGGATGTTGTATCATTATTTAAGCCTGCAAAGATACGCATAAATTATTTCCCGGTAACAAAAGAGCACTTTTCAGATATTCCGGAGCATATTCCTGTGTTGTTTGTAGCTTTTCCGTGGCATAATCATTAGCATGCATAGTGCCTGATGATTTCATTTCTTGAATTTAGGTTTCTATTAAATCAACCGTTTTGAAACAGCAGAAAAATGCGCTTTTAAAGTATGACCTGAGCTTACTGGGTTTTGGGGGTTTGATGTCCTTTTTCTCCGGTTTTGGCCAAACGTTCCTGCTTTCGCTGTATGTGCCGTCTATTGAGCAGCTGCTAAATATCAGCAACACAGAGTTCGGAAGCATTTATGCCGTTGCCACCATAGGCAGCGCATTAACTTTACCCTGGCTGGGCGGATATTTCGATAAGCTGGAAACCAGGCGCTATAGTATGATGGTTCTGGCAGGTCTTTTTGTTTCCCTGCTGCTGCTTTCCTATTCCTACCATGTAATTATGGTACTTGTGGCCTTTTATGGTCTGCGTCTTTTCGGACAGGGTTTGATGTCGCACACCTCGGTTTCCAGTATGGCCCGCTATTTCAGCACCAACAGGGGCAAAGCCATCGGCGCAGCAGGCGTGGGCCACCCTGCCGGCGAGGCAGTAATGCCACTACTTATCACGCTGCTTATAGGAGCTATAGGATGGCGCGGCGCATTACAAATATCAGCACTCACGGCGGCCCTGTTTGTGGCCCCGCTGGCAATCCTCCTGCTAAACCTGTCGAAGACACGCATTCGTGCCTATCATATGCAAAAAAGCGATGCCAGAGAGCAACAACAAAAGGTAAATGTGACAGAAATAATACGTCAGAAAAAGTTCTGGATCATCACGCCTGTAGTCTTTGTGGTAGGGTTCACCAATACAGCCATCTTCTTTTTCCAGCTTAAGCTCGGCGAAGCCAAAGGGTGGAGCCCGGAATGGGTGGCCGGCTCCATCTCGGCATTTGCTTTGGCAGGAGCCATAGGCATGACAGGCATAGGAGCTTTTGTAGACCGCTATACCGCAAAAAAAATGTTCCCGTTCCACATGCTGCCATACCTGTTGGGGCTGGCGGTGCTTATCCTGTTTGAACATCCACTGGTATATCCTGCAGCACTAACACTCTTCGGACTGGGACACGGCACCGGAAAAACTATCAAAGACGCCATGCTCACAGAAATTTATGGTGCTGAAAAGATTGGCCAGGTACGCAGTGTTTTCATCATGGTAATGGTTTTAAGCACTGCTATAGGCCCGGTTGTTTTCGGGATAATGCTGGATATGAACTTCTCCTACACAACCATCTTTGCCGGCGTACTTATAGCCACATTGCTTACTACCCTCAACGGGCTGCGAAAGATATGATCTCTGTGAAAGTAAAGCCTGCCCAGCGATAGCAGGCTGCATATCACTGTAACGTTGCATCATTTAGTATCCCTCTATAACTGAGCGTGTTTGTTTCGGAATATCCAGGGTCTAAGCCTGCCTCCGCATTTTATCGGGACTGAGCGAGAATATGAAATCTGAGTAACAAAGCAGGTATTGGCCTTTGTAAGACAACGATTTCCTGAGGCCAGTAGTTAACTGCATGTTATTTGAACCTGATTGATTTCATGCAACCAAATCCCCTTCTGGGCAGGGCAAGTCGTTCCGGCGGGATCTGGTGCAATGACCTTTTTGAAAGCACAGAAGTGAGAATTAGCTTATGCCGGGAATCCTGTTAAAGATTTAAAACCATCAGTACGTAAACAACAAAAAACCTTGCCGTTCCGTTTTTGTTTCAACAAAAACGTTGTATATTACAACAAATTCTATTAACATTTAAACTTTAAAAACAAAATTTTGTTCCGTGTTGCGATAAGATATCTAAACAAAAAACAAACAATGAAACTCAAAATCCTGATTCTACTGGCGCTTAGCGGAATCTTTGCAGAAAGTGCTGCGCAAAGTGGCAAAATAAAAGGCCGTGTTTACGATGCCAGCAGTAATGAGCCCCTCCCCTTTTCTAACCTGGTTATTTATGGCACGCAAACCGGCTCCACATCAGACCTTGACGGAGAATTTTCCTTTACGGGTGTTGAGCCAGGCTTTATAAAGCTCAAAGTCAGTTCCGTGGGATACCAAACCAAGGTCACCGAAGAGATTATGGTTACCAATAATAAAACCGCTTTTATAGATATTGCCATGGAAAAAGCTTCTATCGACCTGGATGAGGTAACCATAAAAGCCTCTCCTTTCAAGCGCAGCGAGGAGAGCCCCACATCACTGCGGACGCTTGGAGTTGGGGAGATAGAGAAGACCCCGGGCGCCAACCGTGATATCTCCAGGGTTATCCAGGCTCTTCCTGGAGTTGCTTCCTCCGTGGCCTTTCGCAATGACGTTATCGTGCGTGGTGGCGGCCCCAACGAAAACTCTTTCTTTTTAGACGGTGTAGAAATACCCACCCTCAACCATTTCTCTACGCAAGGAGCCTCAGGAGGTCCGGTAGGTATTGTCAACGCAGATTTCATCAGGGAGGTGGATTTTTACTCCGGCGCTTTCCCGGCATCCAAAGGGCGTGCCCTGAGCTCCGTGCTCGATTTCAGGATGAAGGAAGGAAACCGGGAATCCATTAACCTTAAAGGTACCGTAGGCGCCTCGGACCTGGCCCTGACCCTGGATGGCCCTCTCAGTGAGAAAACCACTATCATCGCCTCGGCGCGCCGGTCATACCTTCAATTTCTTTTCAAAATTATCGGACTGCCGTTTTTGCCCACTTATAACGATTTCCAGTTTAAGACAAAAACAAGGATTGATAATAAAAACGAACTTATCTTCTTAGGGATTGGCGCTATCGATCAGTTTGAGATTAATACGGAGCTGGATAACCCGACGGATGACCAACGTTATCTTATCAACAACCTGCCTGTCAACGAACAGTGGAGCTACACTATTGGAGGAGTTTACAAACACTACAAAGAGGAAGGGTTCGATCAGTTGATCATCAGCAGAAACACGCTGAACAACAGCGCTTACAAATATCAAAACAACGACGAGAGTGATGAGGAAAACCTCTTATTCGACCTGCAATCAGTAGAAACAGAAAACAAAGTGCGTTACGAGCATAAAGGAAGACTCGACGGTTTTAAGTACACCTATGGCGCCGGCCTGGAGAACTCACTGTATACTTCTTCGCTTTATAATGAAACCCTTATCAACAATCAAATTTTATTGTTAGAATATGACGACGAAATCACGCTGAATTCCTGGAGTGTATTCGGACAGATTAGTAAAGGCTTTTTTGGGGAGCGCCTTACGCTGTCGTTAGGGCTTCGCGGCGATGCCAGCGATTATTCGGATGAGATGTCGAACCTGCTGGAGCAGCTTTCCCCGCGTTTCTCCACCTCCTACGGAATCAGCGAAAAAGTGTTCCTCAACTTCAATACAGGCATCTATTACCAACGGCCCTCATATACCACACTTGGCTACCGGGATCAAAATAACATGCTGGTTAACAAGCAAAACAATATCACTTATATCCGCGCCAACCACTATGTAACCGGGCTGGAATGGAATCCTAACGAAAACGCAAGAGTTACCGGAGAAGTTTTTTATAAACAATACCGTAACTATCCGTTTTCTGTGGAAGACAGCGTAGCCATCAGCAGCAAAGGCGCCAACTTTGGTGTTTTTGGCGATGAGGAGGTAACCTCTGAAGGTACCGGCAGGGCTTATGGCTTTGAGCTCTACTCCCGCCTGCCCTCGGTGGGCGATTATAATTTTATCTTGTCATATACCTTTGTGCGCAGCGAATTTGAAGACCTGCAGGGCGATTATGTGCCCACGGCCTGGGACAACAAGCACATCGTAAACCTTACCGCACGGCGTTCCTTTGAGAATAATTGGGATGTGGGGATGAAATGGCGCTATGTGGGCGGAGGGCCATATACGCCCTATGATTTAGAAAAATCGCAGCAGAGACGATTGTGGGATTTGCAAAACGAACCCTACCTCGACTATGACCGCTTTAACAGCTTACGCCTTAACGCCTTTCATCAGTTGGATATCAGGATAGATAAAACATATTTTTTTGACAAATGGATGCTGGGGTTTTACCTGGATATTCAAAATGCATATAACTTTACGGCACAAAACCAGGACAGGCTCACCAATTTAGATAGTGACGGGAATCCTAATGTGGACCCACAGACTCCTGAGGAGTATGACCTGCGGAGAATTGAGCAGGAGAGTGGAACCGTGTTACCTTCTATAGGAATTAAAGTAGAATTTTAAACTTCAGGCTATGAAACAAATATTTTTTACCGCTGTATTTTTTGCTTTCTTTTCCATGGTCCGGGGGCAGGGGCCACAAACAATCCATACCCGGCAAAATAGCGAAGGGAACCCTGTTACCGTCTCTTTTTTAAAAGGACAGGCTCACAACCACCCGCTTATGGCTATATGGCTCGAAGATAGCGCGGGCAATTATATAGAAACCCTATACGTTGCACAATCTATAGCCACCAGCCAGTATCCTTACGGAGAAGTCCAACAGGGAAAATGGAAAAAAGGGGTGAATCGCCGCCCGGCAGCGCTGCCCTACTGGGCACACAAAAGAGGCGTTATGGCCAAAGACAGCCTTTACCTGCCACACCCTGACAACCCAATGCCTGACGCCGTTAGCGGTGCCACGCCGAAAGGAGATTTCACATTGCATTCCACACTCCCGGAAAACATAGACACCCCTTTTTATGTGATGCTGGAAATAAATCAGCCCTGGGACTGGAACGATTACTGGACCAATAACAAGTATCCCGATGATGAAGACTACAAAACATCCTCGCAACCCGCCGTGATATACCAGGCTACGATACGTTCCACCTCTGCGGGAGCTGCCACTATGAAGCTGAAAGGCAGGAGCCACCACTCCGGGGCTAACGGAAAGCTTTATAACGACCTCCATACCCTGACTACAGCAAAAGAAATTGTGAAAGAAGCTAAAGTGACCCTCCCATGAAAAAAACTGCCATAACTATCTACTGGTTCCGCCGCGACCTGCGTTTAGAGGATAATAAAGGATTTTACTATGCTTTGAAGGAGCAAAAAAATGTTTTCCCCCTATTTATTTTCGATACCGAAATCCTCGATCACTTATCTTCTGAAAAAGATGCCCGGGTAACATTTATTCATCAGCGTATTACAGCAATTAAAAAGCAACTGGAAAGTCATGGCTCATCATTACTGGTGGCTCATGGCAAGCCAGAAGAGGTTTTTAAAAATATCCTGAAGAAATACCATGTGCAGTCGGTATACACCAACCACGATTACGAACCTTATGCCCGGGAAAGAGACCAACAAATAGCCATCTGGCTCAATAGTCAAAACATCCCATTTGTGACGTTTAAAGACCATGTTATTTTTGAGAAAGAGGAAGTTACTAAAAAAGACGAAAAGCCTTATATCATCTTCACACCGTATGCCAGAGAGTGGCTCAGGAAATATACGCAGAGCAAACCCGAAAGCTATGAACCTGAAGAGCACTTCTCCTCTTTACATCGCTGTACCCCATTCCACGAACTGCCACTGAAGAAGATAGGCTTTAAGGCCTCTGCAATCCCCTTACCTTCGGGAGAGGTGAACAGTGAAGTCATTCTCACCTATCATGAAAACAGGGATTATCCTGCCCGCGAAGGCACATCGCGACTTGGCCTGCACCTTAGGTTTGGCGCCCTTAGTATCCGAAAGCTTGTCAGCAAAGCGCACATGCTCAACCAGGTATTTCTTAACGAATTGATTTGGAGGGAATTTTACATGATGATTTTATGGCATTTCCCACATGTTACCCACAAAGCGTTTAAACCGGCCTATGATTTTGTGACATGGCAAAATGACGAACACGCTTTTAAAGCATGGTGTGAAGGACAAACCGGATACCCAATAGTGGATGCCGGAATGCGTGAGCTCAACGCCACAGGCTATATGCATAACCGGGCGCGAATGATTACGGCCAGCTTTCTGACCAAACACCTGCTCATCGACTGGCGATGGGGCGAAGCCTACTTTGCCGATAAATTACTGGATCATGAGCTCGCCTCAAACAACGGAGGTTGGCAGTGGGCAGCAGGCAGCGGATGTGATGCCGCACCCTATTTCAGAATTTTCAATCCCGAACTACAGACAAAAAAATTTGACCCTGACTTACAATACATCCATAAATGGGTGCCTGAATCAGGAGATGCTAGTTATCCACCACCTGTTATTGATCATAAATTTGCCCGGCAAAGAGCATTAGAAGAATATAAAAAAGGACTTAACAAAGCAAAAACATAAAAGATGAATATTGGCAATACTATTCCCGACTTTACACTGCCTGACCAACATGGCAACCCTTTTTCCATAGCGCAAGCGCTTGGAAAAAAGTACCTGGTGCTCTATTTCTATCCGAAAGACAACACACCGGGCTGCACTAAAGAGGCCTGCACTTTCCGCGATTCGCTGAAAGAGTTTGAAAGCCTCGACGCCAAAGTCATTGGGATTAGCTCTGATTCAGTTGCATCGCATCAGGCATTTGCCAAAAAATATCAGCTCAATTTTACCCTTTTGAGCGATTCGGGCAAAAAGGTAAGAAAGCTCCTGGAAGTACCCTCAGATATTTTCGGGCTCCTTGACGGCAGAGTGACCTATGTCATTGACAAAGAGGGAATAATTCGGCATATCTTTAAATCGCAGCTCAATGCCAGCAAACATGTGGAAGAGGCAAAAAAAGTATTAACCAAACTATAACCTAAGTTGAGCGGTTTGAACGAAGTGAAAAAGCGCTTTACTTAGATTTAACCCCGATTTAGAAATTGTTGTATTTCACCGAATGAGTAGTCTGTCCCGCAGAATTGCGGGAAGGTGAAATGCTTACAATTTCTTTATCGTGAGCGAGAATCGCTCAATTTGGGTATAATTTATTTGCTGGTGTTGAAGTTGCTTTAAGTCTTTGTGCCTTAGTGGCAGACCTTCCGGAAGGCCACCAAGGCACGATGGCTCAAAGTTTAACTAAGATAGTGGTATAGCAAAATTGGAAAAACAACAGAACACTGATGACGCAGACTGAACTGATTTTCACAGATTTTTAATCCCGCCAAATAATTACGAACTATATATAAAAACAATCTTTTAATAAAGATTACAGGGGTATGCACATGTCATATACTCCTAATAATTTGTATGACAGCATTTCCAACATGTGTCTCCGTTTGGAAAACGAAACCCTTGCAAAGAAGCTAAGCACTGTTCCCCGGTTGCGAACATCTTTTCAAATTCCATTTGATTCTTGGGGACTTCCATACCCCCAAATTTTTTACACTTTATAATATGTTTTATGTGCATCCCCCGGAATGATTATTATTCACGATTTTAAAAAATATGCGAAACACTTCAGTAAATAATTTATTCACAGTACTTTATGCCACAGGTTTTTAAGAACGGGATTTTAGTTATTTATTTTGATGTCAGGATTTTTCTTTCCGGGAAACCGCATTTGGTGACATGAAATTTCTTAATAATTGTTTGGTATGGAATTGCTTAATAAAAAATAATTACTATTTTTGCAGTCCGAATTTCGGAAAAGACATTTTAATAATTAGCAAACTAAAAATCAGTTAAATGGATAATCAGTACGAAACCGTTTTCATTATAACTCCCGTTTTGTCTGACGCGCAGATGAAGGAGGCGGTTCAAAAATTTAAAGATATGCTCAAAGAACGCGGAGCAGGTCTGGTTCATGAAGAACATTGGGGATTAAAAAAGCTGGCCTACCCTATCCAGAAAAAATCAACCGGATTTTACCACCTGTTAGAGTACCAGGCGGAAGGTTCGCTGATAGAAGACCTGGAAATAGAAGTGAAGCGCGATGAACGCGTAATGCGATTCCTTACGGTGAAGCTTGACAAGCATGCGGTGAAATACAACGAAAAGAAGCGTCGTAAAGCCAAAGAGCAAAAAGAGGAGAAACAAGAAAACAAAGAAGCTTAATCGTTAAAAAATATTCTTATGACTAATAATCAATCGGAGATAAAATATTTAACCCCCATTAATGTTGAAACCAAGAAAAAGAAATACTGTCGTTTCAAGAAGGCGGGCATAAAATATATCGACTACAAGGATGCAGACTTTTTACTGAAGTTTGTGAATGAGCAGGGTAAATTATTACCCCGCCGTATTACCGGTACTTCCACCAAGTACCAGCGTAAAGTGGCGCAGGCTGTAAAGCGCGCACGCCACCTGGCATTATTACCGTATAAAACAGACTTATTAAAATAGGGAGGCAATCATGGAAGTTATTCTGAATAAAGATATACAAAACCTGGGTTATACAAATGACCTGGTCACTGTTAAATCAGGCTACGCACGTAATTACTTAATTCCTAAAGGACTGGCAACTTTTGCCACCCCCGGAGGAAAGAAAGCCAGAGAAGAGATCCTGAAGCAAAGAGCTTTTAAAGAAGAAAAGCTGCGCAGCGAGGCACAAACCAAAGCTGATGCTTTAGAGGGAACAAAAGTAACCATAGGCGCCAAAGCAGGCACCTCAGGAAAGATCTTCGGCTCTGTAAATGCCGTACAGATTGCTGAGGCGCTGAAAGCGCAGCATAACTATGAGGTAGACCGCAAGGCTGTCATAGTAGATGGAGCCTCAATTAAGGAGTTGGGCGAATATGAAGCCAGGGTTAAATTCTATAAAGACATCGAAGCAACCATTAAGCTGGAAGTGGTAGCGGAATAAACCACCACAGCAAATACTGCATAAGGCCGCGGGATATAATCCTGCGGCCTTTTTTGTCCCCGTGAACCAACACGCCGGATACTATCTTTATACTTACCTTTGCAAGTGCATGAAAAAAATGTTATCGCGCAACGAGGATAAAAAATACCGCTCACTGCTGCAAAAAAAGTATCGCAAGCTCCATCATGCTTTTATCGTTGAAGGCGAAAAAAGTGTGGCGGAAGTGCTCACCAGCGAACTGGAGGTGCAACACCTTATCCTTACCGAAGAACATGCCGCCTTTGCCGACAGCATTACCAAAATTCCTGTAAGTTATACCGATGGCAATACAATGGCTTCCCTTTCGGCATTAAGCACGCCTCCAGGCCTGTTAGCTGTGGTATCCATTCCTGAATATCACTTTGATGCCACAAAGCTTGGAACGATAACGCTTGTTTTAGACCACCTCACCGATCCGGGCAACCTTGGCACAATTATCCGTACGGCAGACTGGTTTGGCATATACCATATCCTCTGCTCTGAAAACACCGTAGAAGTCTTTAACCCCAAGGTAATACAAGCAACAATGGGTTCATTTACAAGAGTGAAAGTATATCCGCTGCCCTTGGCTGAACTACTGGACAGAATAAAAGACCAATTCGAAATTTATGGGATGGATATGCAGGGGCAGCCGTTAGAGCAGGCAAAGTCAAATAAAAGAAAACTGATTATTACCGGCAGCGAATCGGACGGTATCTCCAAAGATCTGAGATATCTCATAGATAAATATATCAGTATACCTCCGTATAATAAGGAAACAGGAGAGGCGCCGGAATCACTGAACGCCTCCATAGCCACGGCAATAGCTTGTTATGCGCTTACCAGAAAATGATTTACGCAAACGTTTGAATGAAAAAATAAATATATTTCAGCGAAGTCTATTGACCAACACCAACAATATTGCTATCTTTGTGATCATTAATGAACCAAAAATTGCATGTTGTGGCAAAACAAAACAAACCAATTAACTACCACATTGAAGAACTGAAAGAGGTAAATAACCTTTCAGAACGCACCAAGAAAGTCTGTATCAACGGCTCGTTAGATAACCTGTACAAGATTCTGGCATACTATTTCAAAAACAAAACCTTTAAACAGGTACGGAATTGTGGCGAAAAGACAAATCACGAGCTCATTAGCATGTCGGATAAGTATATAAACAGTTATAGCATCACCCCCGACCAGTTAGAGGTGGATGAAGACAATTACCTTTTCGATAAACTGAAGTTTTATTGCTACACACGCTATGGTATTTCCAGCGAAACCGCCGAACCTTACCGGCAATATTTCCTGATGCGGCGCTTTCCCATCTTTAAGTTTATCAGCGAGATTCTGAAAAGCGAATTTTCCGACAGGGAATATTTCATCTTTAAACATAATTTTAGCTTTTACAAGGATGAACAGAAGATGACCCTGCAAGCTATCGGCGATATCTATAACATCACGCGGGAGCGCGTCCGCCAGATAGCCTTGTATATCCCCGGCAAACTAAGCGAAATCTTAAGCATCTTTAACGAAGAGCTCTATTTTACAAGCAATTATTACGATTATAAGATCGACAACAACAAAAATTACATCGTAATGGACGAGATGCATGCGAACAAGCTCAACCGTTACGAATACCTTAATTTTACACCTAAGTTCTATGCGTTTGCCTTTGCCGAACTTTACAAGGATTTCAAAGCCCTGTTTTTGGACGACAACTCACCGCATCACATCTACTTCCTTATCAACAAAAAGATCTTTCACCGTTTCAACTACACGGGATTTTATAATGAGGTATTCGGCCTTGTCAACGAACGTGTTGAAGAGGATTATACGGTAGACTACTTCAGGCTGATCAAAGAACACATCAATGATGGCAACGAAAGCACATTCAAACTCGCTAAACCTTTTTGCGATAAGCTGGTGCTAAAAGAGTTCGGATTGTATAAGGACAAAAACAACCTGTTGCATATCCGCCGCAATACCATGAAAAAGATTTCTGAATATATCATTGAGGTGATGGAGCAATATAAAAGGCCCATGACATTAGAAGAAATCTGTGCAGCGCTGCGCACGATGGATATCCGCGTACCCCAGAATATTGAATCACTGAGGTCATCCATCCTCAGTATTGACGAAGTGACGGCAATAGGCAAAACCAGTACTTATGCACTGAAAAAATGGGACAATGTCAAAACAGGCACCATCAAACAATTGGTGTACAACTATCTGAAACAGTTTGATGATCCGGTGCATATTTCGCGCATCTCCGATTTTGTGAACCAGTACAGGAAAACTAATAATAAAAATATCCTCTCGAATCTGAAACTCGACAAAACCGATAGCTTTATCTTTTTCCGGAAAGGTTATGTTGGCCTCAGTGAGAAGGATTACGAAAAAACGTCGACCATTTATTCGAAATTAAAGGCGCTGTAAACAGTTACCACATGCACCAATATGTTAACATAAACAATCATTAAAACATCATTTGCTTTTGCTTGTTTATACCATAACAATCATTGAAAATGAAACACGCAATACCTGCGTTAATTATGAAACAAACAAAAGGCAGGATTGAAACATGTGCCACATTGTAATGTTATCAAAAATTATAAAACAGATAAAAAAGGAGAATAAAATATGCTTCAACTAATATTAATATCAGTAGTTATCGTAGCGTTGTTGTTTGCTGCTATCGGCCTTAAAATGCTTTTCAATAAAGAATATGAAGCTAAAAAGACCTGTAGCAGTAACATCGTCACAAAAGACGGGCAGCAACTTAGTTGCGGCTGTGGTGGCGGTACGTGTGCTACAGACGATACAGCAGCAACTAAAGAGTAACAATACAATTTATACCTAAGTTGAGCGGTTTGAACAGCCTGTCCCGACTTATTTTCCGGGAAAGTGAAAAACCGCTTTACTTAGGTTTAACCCCGATTTAGAAATTGTTGTATTTCACCGAATGGGTAGCCTGTCCCGCAGAATTGCGGGGAAGATGAAATGCTTACAATTTCTTTATCGTGAGCGAGAATCGCTCAATTTGGGTTATAGATACACCCGGCTTTGGCACATTCCAAAGCCGGTTTTTTTGTGTCTTTACACCGAGGTGCTCTAAAACATTACCATCCGGCTCCGGCCTGTCGCCCCTGGGTGTATGCAAGATTATATCTCTTCCGTATCAATAAACCGCCGCATTCCGGGAGTGGCAAATGTGCGCAACTTACCGTCTTTATTTGAATAAATAAAATACCCTTCGAGGGTATCATTCTTTTTCAGAAATGCTTTCGCTTCTTCCAGGCCCATCACCATAAAGGCTGTGGCATATGCATCGGCAACCATAACATTAGAAGCCATAACCGAAACGCTAAGCAAGGTATGTGCTACCGGATACCCGGTTTTAGGATCGATAGTATGTGAATAACGGACGCCATCTCTTTCGTAATATTTCCGGTAGGTCCCCGAAGTAGCCAGCGCCCGGTTTTTGGGAGAAACCACCGCTTTTATGCTGCGTGGGCTGGATTTTTCTTCAGCAGGCTTTTCTATTCCCACTTTCCAAAGGCCTTTTCCGGGCTTTTTCCCTTTGGCCAGCACTTCACCACCCACATCCACCAGGAAGTTGCTGATATCGTTATCCTCAAGAAAACGACCGATCAAATCAACAGAATACCCTTGAGCAATTGAGTTAAAATCAATCTTTACTTCAGGAAAATCTTTACGGATCTTTTTGTCTTCTAACCTTACTTTTTCATACCCCACATACTTCAGCACACTGTCAACCTGATTCTTATCCAGTTTTTCAGGATCCTGATAACCGAAGCCCCACGCATTTACCAGCGGCATTACGGTGACGTCAAAGGCGCCGCCGGTGGCCCGGGATATACTGTCGGCAGTCAAAAATATATCACGAAAAATCTTATTGGTAGTATCACTGCTATTATCATTTATTTTGGAGATGACGGACCCGGGTTTATAGGTAGAAGCGGTCATATCAAAAGCATCGAGGAGTGAATCGATCTGAGGCTGAAAATCCCGTTGGTCATTATCAAAATACGTAACTGCATAGTATGTTCCCTGTGCCATCCCGGTAAATTTCACCGGCTCCTGGTAAACACCGGTGTTACACGAAAGCAATACAAGAAAAATCCAAGCAAAAGATAAAAGTTTCATAAGCCACTTATTATAGATGTTCCTTCGTACAAAGATAATGCGAAAACAGACCCATACATAACCACCGTGGTAAATCATTCCCTGCAATAGTTATCAGGATTAGCAGAGAGATTCTTTTCCCGGAAGTGAAGCCAAAGGCTTTATGACTGAAACCGGAAATTATTTCAGGACCCTAAAGATTGGGGCAGGCGATGATATAAACAACTATGCCCATAATCGCTAAAACCTATAATCGGTAAGAAATTTAGTACCGATGGATTACGATTTTCTTTGTGAATATTGAGATTTGATCTCTTTGCGGGTATTTCTGCCAATGTCATGAAGGCACAAAAAACCCGAAGCACAAAGTCATTCATTCTTTTCAATTATCAGGCTATTACCCCCCGAAGTCGTCGAAAGCAATATTCTCAGGCGGCACACCATAGTCGTCGAGCATCTTAAGCACGGCCTGGTTCATCATCGGCGGCCCGCAGATATAGTATTCTATCTCTTCCGGCTCTTCGTGCTTTTTCAGGTAGTTATCCATAATAACCGTATGTATGAACCCTACCGGGCCCTCCCAGTTATCTTCCGGCAGTGGTTCTGACAGGGCAATATGAAAATCGAAATTATCAAATTTCTGATTAATCTCTTCAAACTCTTCCAGATAGAACAATTCCCTGTAAGAGCGTCCGCCATACCAAAACGTTACTTTGCGGTCAGTTTTAACTGTTTTGAAAAGGTGGAACAAGTGGCTGCGCATAGGCGCCATACCTGCACCTCCACCAATAAACATCATCTCGCGGTCGGTATCTTTAATGAAGAACTCACCATAAGGTCCTGAAATATCTATTTTATCCCCTGGTTTCAGTGAGAAAATATAAGAAGAAGCTATTCCTGGGTTTACGTTCATAAACCCACCCTTTTTACGATCGAACGGCGGGGTGGCAATCCGTACGTTTAACTTAATTATCTGGTCTTCGGCAGGATAACTGGCCATTGAATAAGCCCTGAATATGGGTTCAGAATTTTTCATCTTTAAATCCCACATATTAAACTTATCCCAGTCTCCCTTATATTCCTCATCTACCTCAATATCTTTAAAGTCGACCTCGCAAGGGGGCACATCAATCTGGATATATCCTCCGGATTTAAAATCGAGGTGTTCACCCTCCGGCAGTTTCACCACAAATTCTTTAATGAAGGTGGCTACATTTTTGTTAGAAACCACCTCACATGTCCACTTCTGTATTCCAAACACTTCCGGTGGCACCTCAATCTTCATATCCTCACGTACCTTTACCTGGCACCCCAGCCGCCAGTTATTCTGCTGTTCTTTCCGGCTGAAAAACCCTTTTTCGGTAGGCAGGATCGATCCTCCGCCTTCATGCACCTGCGCAGAGCACATCCCGCATGTACCTCCGCCACCACACGCTGATGGCAGCAGTATCCCGTTGCTGGATAATGTGCTGAGCAATGTTCCCCCGGGCTGTGTTTCTATCTCTTTCTCATCGTTGATGGTAATTTTAACTTCACCCTGCGGAGTGAGCTTTTTCCTGGCATATATCAAAACACCCACCAATAGGAGTATAATAAACAGGAAGGCCAGTATGCTGGCGATAACGACTCCTGTTAAACCTGTTAGTATAATCATTTTCTTCTGTTTTTTATATTATAACTCAATACCCATAAAACTCATAAATGCAATCCCCATCAGTCCGGTGATGATAAAGGTTATTCCCAGCCCTCTGAGTGGTGCCGGCACATTAGAGTAACGTATTTTTTCCCGAATGGCTGCAATGCCAACAATAGCCAGGTACCACCCCACACCAGAACCTAATCCGAAAGAAGTGGCTTCCGCCAGATTGGCATATTCACGCTCCTGCATAAAGAGCGATCCTCCCAGGATAGAACAGTTCACGGCTATCAGGGGCAGGAATATACCCAAGGAGGCATAAAGGGTAGGACTGAATTTCTCGATTACCATTTCCACCAGCTGCACCATGGATGCGATAACGGCAATAAACAGGATAAAAGAGAGGAAACTCAGGTTCACGTCTGCAAGCTCAGGCGAAACCCATGTCAGGGCTCCGGGCTGCAGAATATATTGGTTAATAAGGTAGTTTACAGGTACTGTTATTCCCAAAACGAAGATAACAGCAGCACCAAGACCAACAGATGTTTCTACTGTTTTGGATACGGCCAGATAAGAGCACATACCCAAGAAGTAGGCAAAAATCATGTTGTCTACGAAAATCGATTTTACAAATATGCTGAATAACTCTTGCATTGCTTTCTATTTTAGACGATTAACGATTAATTCTCTTCAATTAGTTCTCTGTCGCGATAACGCTGTACCCAGATAATGGCTCCGACAATGATAAGGGCCATCGGCGGCAGGATAAAAAATCCGTTGTTGACGTATCCCATTTCATAAAAGGATTCCGGGATAACCTGGTATCCGTAGAGGGTGCCGGAACCGAGCAATTCCCTGAAGAAGCCTACCACAATGAGTATCCATCCATAGCCTAAGGCGTTTCCAATACCATCAAGCAAGGAGGGCCACGGTTTGTTATTCATAGCAAAAGCTTCAAAACGGCCCATGATAATACAGTTTGTGATTATCAGCCCTACAAACACAGAAAGCTGCTTACTTACATCATAAGCAATAGCCTTAAGCACCTGGTCTACAAGTATTACCAGAGAAGCTATTACTGTAAGCATAACAATAATACGAATCCTTGGTGGCACTGTCTTCCTTAACAGCGATATCACAAGATTACCGACAGCCATTACTGCTATCACAGACAGGGTCATCACCACAGAAGGCTCCAGCTTAGCTGTAACCGCCAGCGCGGAACAAATACCCAAAACCTGCACAGTAATAGGGTTCTCCCTGCCCAAAGGGGTTGTAAGAAGCTTTTTATTCTTCGGCGAGAACAAAGGTTCTTTGCTTTTCATTTCTTCAGCCATAATATTATATAATATGTTTTTCTACAAAAGGTTTATAAATCGACAAAACATCTTCAAGCATATCTGATACACCATTACTGGTGATCGTGCCGCCCGATATAGCATCAACCCCATGACTGGGGTTGATATTGCTGTTTTCCACCCCACCCTTTACTACTTCTATTGAGGTGAACTCATAGTTTTCGTTAAAAATGGTTTTGCCTTTAAACTGGTTCTGAAACTCGGGTAAGGAAATTTCTGCGCCAAGCCCCGGCGTTTCGCTTTTATGCCCGAAGGTGGCACCCCTGACGGTACGGAAATCACTATCCAGGGCAATATTACCCCAAATCGGGCCCCACAACCCTTTTCCTCTAAGCGGTACAATAAAGGAGGTGTCTCCTTTATTTGTAAACACATAAATGGGGAAATGGGCCTCCTCGATGTTCCCGGCTTTTACCTTATCTAACTGTGTTTTAAGGTCAATGTCAAAAGCTCTGAAGTCGCCCATTTTCAGCTCTCCATCAGCATATTTACTAATGATGTCGCCATTATTATTAATTACCCATTCTTCGGTAATATATTCCTTATAGCTCTCAGGCACTTCTTGTTTCGACTCAGGATAGATATCTGCGGAAGCTAAAATTCCGCTCATTTTCTCTACACGCTTATTAAAATCCTGCATAGGCTGCAATAATGTTGCTGCCGAAGAGAGGATAATAGCTACCACGGTTACCATGATAGCTGCGTAGGTGAATATGTATTTATTTGAAAACATATCTTTTCTTTTTTTTTGATGACTAATTAACCAGCTACAGCTTTCATACGTTTAAGCCGCTTTTTAATATTGCCTTGTAATACATAGTGATCTATGAGCGGGGCAAATACATTAAGCAGCAGAATTGCAAGCATCATTCCCTCCGGGTAGGCCGGATTAAACACTCTTATAAGTACGGCAATCACTCCTATCAGGAAACCATAAATATACTTTCCACGCGTAGTTTGAGCTGCCGATACCGGATCTGTAGCCATATATACGGCGCCGAAGGCAAACCCTCCCATCACCAGGTGATAGTAGGCAGGCAGCTGCATATAAGCATTTGCACCCCAGAGATTAAAGAGCAGCCCCATCACTAAGGCTCCTGCAACCGTGCTTAGCATAATACGCCAGCTTCCCACGCCGGTTATTATCAGTACTAAAGCGCCAAGAAGTATAGCCAGCGTAGAGGTTTCGCCTATGGAACCGGGAATAAACCCGAAAAACATATCCATAACATCAGGCATACTCTCCGTTTCGCCTGAAGTAGCTAATGCCATAGGTGTTGCTCCGGAAAAGGCATCGGCTTTTTCTGCTATCCATACCTTATCGCCCGACATATAGGCCGGGTAGGCAAAAAACAGGAAAGCGCGGGCGGTCAATGCCGGGTTAAGGATATTCATTCCCGTACCCCCAAAAACTTCTTTGCCAAAAATAACCGCAAAGGCAGTAGCTACAGCCACCATCCATAAAGGCACATCAGGAGGCATCACCAGCGGGATGAGCATCCCTGACACTAAAAAACCTTCGTTCACCTCATGGCCACGTATCTGAGCAAAATAGAATTCAATGCCCAATCCTACCACGTAGCTCACCACAATTATCGGCAGCGCTTTACCGAGCCCAAAGAGCACCATATCCCAAAAAGGGGCCTCAATACCCTGCGAGATGAAATGCTGATTGCCAATATTCCAGATACCAAAAAGCAAGGCTGGCACCATGGCCATTACCACCATGATCATTGTACGCTTCATGTCGATAGCGTCCCGGATATGACTTCCACCTTTGGTTACCGTATCAGGCACAAAGAGGAAAGTCTCAAAAGCTTCGAAGGTAGAGTGAAGTTTTTCAAACTTACCCCCCTTCTCAAATTGAGGTTTAATATTATCAATATATTTTCTTAGTGCTTTCATATATTTTTTTCTTTCTAAGATTAACTCATTTCAGAACGCATCAAATCCAATCCCTGCCTTATCACCTGCTGAACATTGATTTTAGAAGTACAAATCACTTCGGCCAGTGCAAAGTCTTCCTCATCCACTTCATAAATACCCAGGTTCTCCATCAGATCGATATCTTCTATCATAATTGCTTTAACCAACTGGACGGGGTAGATATCCATAGGAATCACACGTTCATATTCTCCGGTCATCACATAGGCGCGCTCCCCGCCATGTAGGTTCGTGTCGAGGCGGTGCTTTTTTGCCGGCTTCAGCCACTTGGAGAGGAAGGTTCGTGATACGGAAAATTTATTGATGCCCGGCTTGGCCCATCCGAAAAACTCATAGTAGTTTCCTTCAGGGATAACAGTCACCTGGTCATCATAAAAAGAAATATATCCATCCTTTCTTATCTTTTTTCCTGTTAACACATCCCCGGAAATATAGCGGAGGGTTTCATCGGTAGTGTTTTTGCTAACCATCTCTTTGATAGAAGCCCCGATAATGGTTTTGTAATACCCTGTTTTCTTTATCTCCGAGCCGGTAAGGGCTACAATACGCTCTGGATTATACTTCCCTTCCAGGAAAAGCCTTCCAATAGCCAGCACCTGCTGGGGATGAGCATACCATATACTTTCTCCCTTGTTGAGCGGATCGATATGATGGATCTGTATTCCCACATTTCCTGCCGGATGTGGCCCGTTGAAGTAATGCAGCGTTACGTTTTTTGACTTGGTAAATACTTCCGATGCTTTATTGCGGGCATCCAGGCTAAGGTGCACCTTGCCGTCGGTAAGTTTGGCCAGTGCATCAACACCTGCCTGAAATTCCTTCCCTTTTCCGTGCACTATCAGGTCCTGATCGGGAGCCAGTGGCGCCGAATTAAATCCGGAAATAAAAATCGCTTTAGGTTGCTCCTCCGGATCCGCTACGATTGAATAGGGCCGCTGGCGGATGCCTGCCCAAACACCACTCTTGAGCAGCTTCTGTTTTATCTCCTCTGCTGACAACTTATTAGGATCGGCTGCACCAAAATCTATAGCATCGCCTTTTTCATCAGACTCTATCTGAATCTCTTCCAAAATACGTTTGGCTCCCCGTTTAATGCCTACCACTTTACCGCTGACAGGTGAAGTGAAACGGATATTTTCGCGGTACTTATCATAGCACAATTGCGTACCTACTTTTACCTCATCACCCTCTTTCACCAACAGCTTGGCATATCTCAGGCCAACAAAATCGGTTGGTTTAACGGCAAACTTCCGCGTACGGAGAGGAATAAAAACCTTATCAGCTTCCCCCTGAAGTTTGATGTCTAACCCCCTTTTAAGCTTTATTGTATCCGACATACTATTTTTATTGTTAAATGTCTGTATATATATTTGTGAACTTCAAAAACATAAATTTAAATATGATGTAATTTAAATAAGTGCAATTTTATGACTATATTTTAAAAATAACAAAAAAACACCTTACTTTTTATTGACTTCATTCCTCTTTATCACATATGTTACTTAGACTACATAAAAATAACGCGAAATATTCTCATATCGCACTGTATGTCAAAGTAATGAAATTATACATTACAGATGGTTAAAAGCTAAAAGATAATGTTTAAGCTTTCCTAAACACAAATCAAACAAGCTTGTGAAATTATGAACATCTATTGTTTATTTCATAACACAACAACAGCATAGGTTTTATTGTTTTGCCAAATTTCCTATAAAAGTTACTTCACTGGTCACCACGGAAATCACAGCAACCTGAATAAAGTGAAACAGTGAGCAAAGGCACTACAAAACGGCTCTACAGGTCATCTGTTTCCGTAATCTGTTTCCGTAAAGTGCCGGAGATTACATATTTTTGTGAAGGTTTGTTCCTGAAAAGTTTTTTAGGGATGCTTATACCGATTATCAATTGAAATGAGCCTTTAGTTCCCAAAGCCTTTGGCGGGGCGGGCGCTTGGCTTCTTAAGTCTCTTCAATTGTATATCGGCATTAAACTATTGTAATTTCAATTTTTCGCTGAAGCTCACTTTGAAAAACAATTGATATTACTGGGTATTAAAAGCAACGCCGCGAATAAATGCACTCAGCCACTGTCTGTTTCGGTTTATGAAACAGAATAGGATGTTGTAATAAGGCAACACACAAAATATGAGTATAAATACATGAAAACAGATAAACCGTTACATAATTTTACATGCATGAGACACTTAATTTCTATTATCCTGCTTATTGCTGCTGCCGGGAATGTGACCGGACAGCAAGAAGATTATTACATGGAAGAGTATTTCCGTTACAAGACACATGTTTATGATACAAACATTCACAGCCTGCAGGTGCACCAGGCAGGCGCCCCGCTTGCTGACCCTGTAGCAAAAAAAGAGCAGATGATCGAAAGCCTGAGGCTTTCCTTCGATGATTTCAGAGACAACATCCGCGATTATCGTTATACGTTTGTGCACTGCAATGCACAGTGGCAGCCTTCTGATCTTCTCGTAACCGATTACCTCCAGGGGTTTGAGGAGGATTACATAGAGGATAACAGTTTTTCATACAACACACGACAGCCTTTCATCCATTACAGCCTCCGGTTTCCGCAGCGCGATATGCTTCCCCTCCTCTCGGGGAATTACCTGCTCACTGTTTTCCAGGACGAATCTCCTGACAAACCTGTTTTGTCGGCCCGTTTCATGATTCTGGACAACAAAACAGCAATTGAGGCAAATATCCGCCAGGCATCGGCGCCAACAAAAATGGATCATTGGCAGGAGGTGGATTTTACCATCAACACCAAATCGTTTTATGTGGCTAATCCTACACAAAATATCAAGGTGGTTGTTCAGCAAAACGGAAGGGAAGACAATAAACTTATCGGTATAAAGCCCAGCGAAGTCAGTGGTAACAGCCTGAAATATGACTATGAGGATATCAATCTCTTTATGGGAGGTAACGAATTCCGCTATTTTGATATCCAGAATTTAAAATATCAGTCAGACCAGGTTCAGCGTATCAATATTTTCAGCGATAAAAACCAGGTCTATCTTTATCCTGACAACCGGAGAACCTTTTCCTCTTATGTTTATAACGAAGACATCAACGGCAAAAGGCTGATAAAAACAACAGAATATGAGAATACAGCTACAGAAGCCGATTATGCTTTGGTTCACTTTACCCTCCCGATGGAGAATCCTGTAGCCGATGGGGGCATATACCTGTTGGGTGAGCTGAATTACTGGGAGCTTAACAGCCGCTCGCGGATGAGCTACAATTACCATAAAAAGGCTTATGAAAAAAAGCTTTACCTAAAGCAAGGCTATTACAACTATTTGTATGCCTTTTTAGAGGATGGCAGCGAAAAAGCAGATATCCGGCTACTGGAAAACAGTTTTTATGAAACGGTAAACGATTATACCATTTACGTCTATTATAATCGTCCGGGCACACTGTATGACCAGCTAATAGGGATGAAAACATTTTCGAGCGGGGAATAAGGAGTTTTCCTGCGAAAGCAAATTGCTCCTTAATCCAGGGAAACAGAAATGGTGAAATTTCCGGAGCGTTATTTTATTGCAGGTTCGTTGCAATACTGCTCAGGGAAACGGGCATTACCATCTTTATAAAACTCTTTCAACACCTCAAAGTCTTTATAGATTTCCCCTGTAGGCTCCAAAAGCTTAGCTATACCCGCCTTTTTACGTTTATAATCAAGAAACCCCAGGGCGATGGGTACCTGCGCCTCACGAGCTATAAAATAAAAGCCCTTTCTCCAGTATGTTCTGTATTTGCGCGACCCTTCGGGAGTAATAACCAGTATAAATTCATCGGCGGCTTTAAACTGCGCTGCCAGGTCAGTTACCAGGTTGCTGCTGCGCCCGCGGTCTACGGGAACTCCTCCCATCTTTTTCAGCAACCCTCCAAACGGAAACTTAAAGGCTTCTTTCTTTATCAGAAGTTTTACTTTCAACCCCAATACATTAAAAACCAGGCGCCCGATAAAAAAATCAAGATTGCTGGTGTGGGGGGCTACCAGCAACACCGCTTTTTTCGTTTCCGGGGGCATATTCACCTCAATATGCCACCCCAAAACAGTTAATATCCATCTGCTGATAAGCTTAATCATCTCTTGCTTTTTGGTACATAATTCTCTTCGCTGCGGCATACCAGCGCTGCTGCCTGATTTCCGCTATCAATGGCGCCTTTCCAAAACGCGAGTGAAGCCTCCTGCAGGCTGGCCATGGGCTGCTTTTCCCGGGCAATAATGTGCAATAACCCGGCATTAAAAGCGTCTCCGGCACCTGTAGTGTTGTGCGGCATAATCTGCTTTGCCGGAATTTGTGATTTTTTATGCTGATGGATAAACCAGACAGGCTGGGCGCCACGTGTGAGGATAATAAATTTATCAGGATAATGCTGCATCATCTGTTCCACAGTCAGCCCGACAGCATGGAGGTCTTCATCAGACAATTTAATGATATCGGCCTGCGAGATGCGCTCTTTTGCTTTCGCTATGGCCCCTTCTATCTGAAAAGCGCACTTTTTTCTGATATTCGGATCATACACCTTTAATGCCCCTGCTTCTGCTGCCCGGACTATCCATTCATCAACCACTGGTGCCGTAGTGGGATGTATCGCATATGAGGATCCAAAAAGAAGGATATCGCTACTTTTTAGTGTTGCCCCTTTTGGCGTAAAAAACACTTCAGGATCCCCGTAGAAGCTATAGGTTGGTTTTTTTTCGTGGTTGAGTACCGCCAGGGCCAAAGAGGATTTCTTTTTACAGGAATAATCGGCATAATCAACAGAAACACCGTTTTGTGTCAGAAATTCCGTTATCAGTTCGCCAAGGTAATCCGTTGCCAGGCTGGTTACCAGCTGCACCGGAACATTCATCCGCCCCAGCGAAACAGCCACATTAAGCATCGAGCCACCCGGACTGCTGCCCATGATGCGGTAGTTTTCAAAAAAAATATCGTAGTTGTTATTCCCTACACAATATACCATTGGTTAAATATCGTAGTCCAAATCCAGTTTTTCCCGCAACAGCTTAAGTGCAGGATTCTTCTTCACAAGAAACTCATACTTCTCTTTATTCGTATAAGGCCGTTGCTGAACAAATTTCCTGTCCTTAGCAATTTTTACTGTAAGGTCTATCACTTTATTCTTCAAGCGTGTACGCAGAGCTAATAAGAGCTTGCGTTTGTTATTTTCCACCTCACTATATTCCAGCTTATTACCTACATAAAAGGTGATGAAAGAGTTCTCGCTATCGAGTTCCAGCGTTCCCGATTTCATCGCGGCAAACAGCGACCCGGTGCCGCCGGTCATAGCCATCATCACATCTTCCCAAACCTTTTTCAGCTTTTCGAGGTCAAAAGCCTGCGCATTTTTATAATCCTCTTCAGTAATCTTTCCTGTAAACAAAGCCGATTCATCCTCTTTGAATTCATTTTTTTTGTCTGCAGGCTGGAAAGATGATTTTCCGAGCTCATTGCCGGTTACCGGCTTATCTGTTTTTCGCTGTGGTTTTGATTTTCCGGGCAGGAATCTGTCACTAACGGGTGTTTTCTTTACTTCGGGAGCCTGAAGAAAAGGAGGCGCTATGATAGCGACTTTTTTTTTACTTCATCAGCTGGTGTTGCCGTAATGGAACAAAGCTGCAAGAGTCCTATTTCAACATGTAACCTCTTGTTATTACTGCCTTTGTAGTCTATATCGGCCTGGCTTACAACATTAAGGGCCTGGGTAAGAAAAGAAATGTAGCAATGATTGGTTTGCTCCCAGTATTTGTCGCGGATATTTTCTCCTACCTCAAGCAATTCGATGGTCCCTTCATCCTTGCTCACCAGCAAATTTCTGAGGTGTTCGCCCAAACCCGTAATAAAGTGGTGCCCGTCGAATCCGGCATCCAATATCTCATTGAAAGTGAGCAATGCTGATGAGGTGTCATTTTTCAGTGCACTATCTACCAGCCTGAAGTAATAATCGTAATCCAAAACATTCAGGTTATCGATTACATCCTGATAGGTAAAAGCCTTTCCGGCAAAACTAACAATCTGGTCAAAGATAGAAAGTGCATCACGTAACGCCCCGTCAGCCTTCTGGGCAATAATCTGCAAACCGTCAGTCTCTGCCTCAATATTTTCATGTTTTCCTACATATTGCAGATGCTCTACAATGTCTTTCACCTGGATACGCTTAAAGTCAAAAATCTGACAACGCGAAAGAATGGTAGGTATTATTTTATGCTTTTCGGTAGTAGCAAGGATAAACTTGGCATAGGAAGGGGGCTCTTCCAGCGTTTTCAGGAAAGCGTTAAAAGCCTGTGAGGAGAGCATATGCACCTCATCGATGATGTACACCTTATATTTCCCGTCCTGGGGAGGTATGCGCACCTGATCCACCAGGCTGCGTATGTCATCTACCGAATTATTAGAAGCCGCATCCAGCTCATGAATATTAAAAGACGTATTTTCTTTAAATCGCTTACACGAATCACACTGGTTGCACGCCTCCCCCTCTTCGGTGATAGCCTCACAGTTAATAGTTTGTGCCATAATCCGTGCACATGTTGTTTTACCAACACCCCTTGGGCCGCAGAACAAAAATGACTGGGCAAGCTGATTATTTTTAATGGCATTCTTCAGTGTTGAAGTAATAGCTCTCTGCCCTACCACCTCCTTAAAACTGGCGGGCCTGTACTTTCTTGCCGAAACAACATAATTATCCATATCACTTTTATTTCGGGTCAAAAATATAAAAACTTTTTCAGGGTATTGTAGATATTAAAAAAAACCATGCCTCATTAAAATGGATATCCTATACCAAAATTCCAGACCAAATCTCCAACACTCATATCAAAGAAGGACTTCCACCTGCTCCCCGGCTCGCGTTCAGGGATACGCAGCGGCAATGCTGCATCGATACGGACAATAAAAAACTGCAGGTCTATCCTCATACCAAATCCGGCATCCACCGCCATCTGACTCATAAAATTATTAAAGGCAAAATGTCCGCGGGGATAAGAATTGCTTTTGTTTAACAACCAGATATTTCCGGCATCCGCAAAAAGCGCTCCGTTAAGATAACTATATATGGGAAAACGATATTCCATACTGAATTCCATTAAAATATCCCCGATACGGTCGTACTGCACCACTTCAGGATCATTATACCCTCCGGGGCCTAAAGAGCGTAGCTCCCAACCTCGCAAACCGTTAGCTCCGCCGGCATAAAACCCCTTTTCGAAGGGTAATGCATCGGAATTCCCGTAAGGAAGACCTATACCCGTCATCGAATGAAACACCAGCGTATTATTTTTATTCATATAATGATAATACCGGAAATCAAATTCAGCTCGTAAAAACTGGGCATACCTTATATTAAGCAGGGTAGAAAAATCCTGACCCTGACTGCCCAGGCCAGTCTGTTTGTTCAGGAAATTCAAAAACAACCCCGATGTTTCCAGGTTGCTGCGCAGGTAAAAAAAATCTTCGTTCTTCCCTACCTGCTGTGTGTTCCAGATAAAGGAATACTTCATGGAAGCTATCAGGTGATCCGTATATTGCTCCTGATATTTTTTATCGAGTTGCGAGAGGCGCTCCTGAAAGCCCGGCGCAGTAAATATTTTTATCGTATTAATATCTATTGGACTCAGGGTGTGGCGTTTGGTCTGTGACTGGCGCCACCGGTATCCAAGGGCGATATTGGCAAGATACCGGCGGTAATCTGTTCGTTCCTGGTAGTTATAACCTCCGCGTATTGTAGTTACCGGATGATAATTACGTGAAAAGAATTCCGGTTTAACAGGGAGTAAAAACTTAGGCAACTGGAGGTTGGCATCAGCCCCACCCTCAATTGTATTGAAAAACAAAAATCCGTCATTTGAAGCCAGGGTGGTGTTCGATTGTGCCTCCAAAGCACCACTAAGGCTCAGGTCGAAAACCTCTCCGCCCCTGAAAAGGTTTTTATTCTGATATACCAGCCGGGCAGCCACTCCGGGCCGTCCTGCCGTATTTGTACCTTCTGATTCCACGCTGACAGAGTGTATATCACTCCGGTTGATTCGTATTCTGCAATCCAGATATCCCAAAGTGTCCCCCTGACTTTTGGCTTCATCTTCCGAAAAATCCATCCTGATAAACTGTGTGATGTCTAAGCTTGCCAAGCCATTATAGGTTTTCTGAACCTTCTGGAAATTATAAAACCCGTCATTTTTCAACGAGATTCTCCGGGCATAAGTCTTGGTTTTTACCCTCATGGGTTTATCGTGAACAAACTGAAGCCGCAAACTGTCACGGCCATTCTTACTCCGTTTATAATCTATTATTGACGTGTCCGACTGTGAATCTCTTGATGAAAGCAAAGTTTCGTCAGGATTAACAATAATTTCATCAATTTTATATCTCTTGTGTGGTTTTTTATCAGCTTCTTTAGTCTTGCTCCCATTACGGCGAGGAAGGAAATCAATAAACACATCTACCTTATGGTTATTCAGTGCACTGTCAACACGATAGTGTATATAGTCTTTACTAAACTTGTAAAAGCCTTTGTTACGTAACAATTTTGTGATGCGCCCCCGTTCATCATCCATCAGCTCCACATCATAGTAAGCACCCCTGTGCAGTAGCGATTCTGCCGTATCTGCCAACAAAAAAGGCCTCAGGGTGCTGTCCTGAAAGTTATAGGTAATCTGATTCACCCGGTATGGGGTACCTGTATGAACCTTAAAAGTCACCGTAGCTTTGTCACGCTCATTGAGAGAGTGATTTACTTGTGCATTGAAATAGCCTTTGCTGAAAAGCCATCGCTCCATTTGCGATGCGGAAGAGGTAGCTAATGACTTATCGAAATACACCGGCGGCTCGGCCAGGTTTCGCTGCAACCACTGCTTAAAATTGCCAGACTCATCACTGTCTAACTTCTCATAAAGCCATGGTTTAAACCACAGCACTCCAAGGATACGAGCATTATTTTCCTGCTGAATAAATCCGGATAATGTGCCTTTATCTACTTTTTCTCCCTCAATAACTACTTCACTATCCTTGAGCAATGGCCGATCCTGCATCCGTCGCGTAGGCATACAGGAACTTAGCAATGCCACAGATAAGACAAATAAGACTATTTTAAGAATGCAGTAACGTTTTTTAATCATGACATTTGCAAAAATATAATATTCATCTTTCAGTTTTAAAAAAACGGAATATAAAAAAGATATTGTTAATAAATATGTTACAGAGGCACCCCCAAAAAAACTATCCATTTTCTTATTTTTTTTATTCCTGACTTGGAAGTAAAATATTTTGATGTATCTTTGCAACCGCAAATAAGGTAAGGGATAAATCCTGAAGCCATAGTGTTCTCAGCATTTCAGGGAATAAAACCATTTTTTTTTCTGTTAGTGAATTATATATTTCTATTTAACAAAAAGCTCAGGGAATTCCGAGAATAGAAAATGGGAGCTTAGCTCAGTTGATTCAGAGCATCCCGATTACAGATCGGGAGGGTCATAAGTAATCAACCGTCAGTTCTAAAAAATGTTGGGGCGATTAGCTCAGTTGGTTCAGAGCATCCCGATTACAGATCGGGAGGGTCATAAGTAATCAACCGTCAGTTCTAAAAAATGTTGGGGCGATTAGCTCAGTTGGTTCAGAGCATCCCGATTACAGATCGGGAGGGTCATAAGTAA